>Ga0209829_10000570_pt1 | contig 32620 bp, 33 predicted proteins | sample C_140205_EF_Meta_FD_187311 | JGI IMG/M metagenome (GOLD analysis project Ga0209829, IMG submission 187311) | Freshwater microbial communities from Lake Croche, Canada to study carbon cycling - C_140205_EF_MetaG (SPAdes) (version 2) | ecosystem: Environmental > Aquatic > Freshwater > Lake... | reverse complement strand
GATTATTAAGTATTTACATTTCATTTCTAACAATTTTTTTATAGAATAAAAACTATAAATCAAAATTTTCATTTAAGTTCAAAAAAAGGGTTTTACAAAAATAGTAAAAATGATAGCGGTTGACCCCCCTATATTTATTTTTTAATTTATTTTCTTTTTTAGTAAAAAAGAGTACTTATTTTTTAAAATTAGTATTAATAAAAAAAAAATACATATTTTATATTTATTTTTAAATGCTTTTAACCTTTTTAAATGAAATTTTTTTATATTTTTACTAAATTTATCATAAAGAAACTTATAAAATCAATTTTGAACTTAAATTTTACTTTTTTTAACTTAATTATAAAGTGGGTTTTTTCAATAAATGCTAAATATAGAAGTAAAAAAAACTTGGGGGGAATATATATAGAATATAAATATTCTAGAGCCCGTCCGGCGATTGAGGACTAGTAATAAGAATATTATTTTAATACTTTATGTTTTAATAATTGTTCTATGAGGACTTTTTTCTTTATCTAATATAGTCTAAATCAAAATTTTCATTTTAAATTACTTTTTTTTTCTACTTATATAAAATTAATTTTGTATATTTAAATTAATAATTTGAACACTAAAATTTGTACTAAATATTTGAGTTAATCCATCAATTTTAAAGTTTTTATTCATAAATTATATTATTTATTAACTTAATTATAACGTGGGTTTTTTCCAAAAATGCTAAATATAGAAGGAAAAAACATTTTTTAATTAGTATTTTTTTCCGCTTTTAAAATAGGTTCAAGTTTTTAAATATTATCACTTCATTAAAAGAATATGTCATTTAAATTTTTTTGTATATTGTTATCCTTTTTGGAATTTTTTGAATCTTTTTTTATTAAATTATGTGATTTTTTTCTATCGTTTTTAAAACGACAAATTATTATTTCAATAGTTTCGTTTCTTTTTTATATTTTTTACTTCAAACAAAGTATTGGAATAGCATTTAATTTATCTCAACCAGGTCTGCTAAATTTTTTATTGGATAAACCAGCCCAATCGTATTTAACCTCATGTAATTCATTAATGGAAGCTGTAATTTTTACATTAATCATTTCAGGAACAGTCTTCACGTATAATTATTTAACAGGACCAACAATAGTTGAACCTGAAGAAACTATATGGATTAAAAGTACAGCTGAAATACCGGTTTATGGTTTGACTATTCCTTTAAAATCTGCACAATTACGTTATAATTTAGATCGTGATGACTTGATTGAAAAAGTGAATAAATATCAAAATCAGCTTGAAGGTTGGAAAAATGATATCCTTCGTTCAGGAGCATATTATGGGGAGCCTTTAAGCAAATCTTTTATTCAATATCCACATAAACAACACGAATTTGGTAGAGCTCTTTATGACCATACTCGTTTACATAATGAATTATTACCTCATATTAATATTAAATGTTTTACTTCAGGGATTGAAGCACGATCTATTATTGAGTCTACAGATTCTATGTCTGCTTGGAAACGTGACATTATAATACCATATGCTGTTCATTTTGTAGAACCGCCAAAATTGAATATTTCAACTATTGTTCCATTACATTCAGTAGATCTTTTAACTCCAACTGTTGTTTCAAAATTATGCAAAACAACAGAAGACAATATTGGTTATTTAGATTATTACTGGGTAATTCTTGAACGTATGCAACAAGTATATTATAAATCTTTTATTCCGATTTTACCAGAAATTCTTCCTACTAAACCAATCGTTGCATATTCAACAAAGACAACTTATGCTCCATTGACTAATGGTGCCATTTTTGGAACCAGACTAGAATATTTTTTTTTAGAAGTTAAAAAATTAGTTTTTTCCTTTTTCTCGTAAAGTTTTTTTAACTTTATGATTAAAATGCTTTTTTTGCTTATTTGGCGGAATTGGTAGACGCGACAGACTTAAAATTTGTTCTTACAACTAGGTGTTGGTTCAAATCCAATAATGAGCAATATCTATTTAATTTTAAACTTTTTATATATACCCTTTTTCTTTTTTTTCTAAACTTCTATGGTAAATTTTACAAAAACACTTTTATGCTTTTTAATTTTAAAGCTTTGTTCTTCAAATGTTGTCTTTTTTTCGTCAACTATAATTAAGTTAAAATTAAAAAATAAACTTTATTTAATAGATTTAGAAAAAAATCCAATTTATATAAAAGATTCTTATCCAGATTGGATTAATAACTATAATAAAATTTTATCTGATCAAAATTATGATCTTTTAATAAAAAAATCAACTACTATTCATACAACTGATAAAAATTTATATATTTGGGATGCAAAAGCGCACTTAAAATTTGATTTTTCAAATTTTTTTTTAGACTTATTTTACAATGAAAATATAATTTTAGTTTTATTTTTCATTTTTAATATTTCTATAAATATTTGTATATTATGGTCTTTATTTTTATGTGTTCAACAATTTTTTTTTAAGTTTACTAAAAGTTTTTCTTTCTTAATTGAATATATAAAAAAAAATATTTTCTTTTTGCTTTTTTTATTAATGACTACTTTTTTAATACAGGGTTTAATTTTAAAGCATGATTTAATTACGTGTTATCCGGAAGAATGGTCACTAGCGCTTATTATTCTTTTAATAGTTTTTTTTATAGATTTATTATGGGGGTTTATTCTTTTAGATTTTAAAATAGTTTTAAAAGATAAATATGCTTTTTTATTTTTTAAAGGGTTACATTTTGAATTTATACTTTTTATAGTTATGTTTTTATTTGTTATAACGTTTGGATTAAATTATTTTAATTTAATTGAGTGTGCTGGTAAAAACGAATTTTGGACAAAATGGGATTAAATTTATTATGCGAGATATTTTATGTACTTTAATTGACTATTTATTTGATTTTATTATCATATATATTTTATGGAAAAATTCTTTTTTTTTATCTTTTGAACTAATGCGTTGTAATATTGAAAAGACAACACGTTCAACTTTTTTTATCTATTGTAAACGTTTATGTCAAAATTTTATTAAAAAACGTAACCTTTTTTTTAATATTTATCTAAATATACCTTATTTTTTAACAGCATACGATCCTATTATTAATATACGTTTAGAAAAAAAGTTATTTTTTGAACATTTTTGCTTTAAATTTATTCAATTTGCAAACTTTTTTTTACTTTTTTTTTTTATGATTTTAATATTTTTATTTTTAATTAGCTATACATTTGAAAAGCTTATAAATTCTTTTTTTTAAATTACCGTAGTGGTGAAATTGGTAGACACGTTAGGTTTAGGTTCTAATCCGTGAGGATAGGGGTTCAAATCCCCTCTTCGGTAATTTATTAAGCATGTAGCTCAGTGGTAGAGCAATGGACTTTTAATCCAAGGGTCTTGGGTTCAATTCCCAATATGCTTAATATGAAATTTTAAATTTTAATAATTTTTTTTAAAAATAATTCTATTTACTGTTATTTCTTCAACAAATTTTCTCGGCTAAGATTTCTTGTTTTGTGAAGTTTAGTAATAATTCTTTTTTTTCTTCTTTACATTCTTGGCTTAATGGATAGAGCAATAGCCTTCTAAGCTATAGATTATAGGTTCAATTCCTATAGAGTGTAATTTAGATTGTTCAAGTAGCTCAGTGGTAGAGCAATGGACTGAAAATCCATGTGTCAGTGGTTCAATTCCACTTTTGGACATTTTAACATCTTCTTTTATGACTTTTTCAAAATTTTTATTTTTATGTAAATTATACATGCCTAATATCATTATTTTTTGTGTATGTTTAGGCTTTCTAGGACTTCTGTATTTATTTTTAAAAAAATATCTTTTAGATAATTAAATTTATTTAGCAAGTTTTTGTACTAAGTATTTCGTAAAAATGCTAAATATAAAAGGGAAAAAACTTATGAATAGTAAACTTTTAAATCTTCTAATAAAATTAAAAAATGCGTCAATGGTACGTAAAGATAGTATTATTATAAAAGAACCGAATAAATTAATTTTTAATTTATTAACCCTTTTATATAATGAAGGTATGATTCAATCTTTTATAAAATTAAAAAATTCAAATGAAATACAAATTTATTTACGATATTCTTATAATAAAGATTTATTTAAAAATTTGAAAGTTTTCGCAAAAGCAACAATTTTATCTTATATTTCATATAATGATATTTGTAAATTATCAAACAAACGTTTTTTATTAATCTTTTCAACAAATCAGGGATTTATGACTGGATTACAATGTAAAAAACAACACTTAGGTGGTAAATTATGCTTTATTTGTTAATAACATTATCTAATAAAAATTATGCAAAAAAAAATTAAACTAATCAAAAATTTATCTATAACTCTTTATTTTTTAAATAAACATAAATTTTTAGTTATTAATAAAGAAAATAAAGCTTTTTATTTAAGTGTGCCTAATACCATTTTGTGTACGAAAGAAAATGAAACTTTAATTTTAACCAATTTAATAGGATTGTCTGAAAAAGAAAATTCTGTTTTTAATTTTTTTTTTCAACGGTTATCAAATTGGTTAAAAAGTTTTGAAAAACCTTTAGTTAAAAAATTAATTTTAAAAGGTTTAGGCTTAAAAGCTTCCCTTATTTCTGTAAAAGTTTTAGAATTAAAATTAGGATTAAGTCATGTCATTAATATTAATATACCTGAAACTTTACTAGTTTCTATCAAAAAAAATATTATTCATGTTGAAGGATTTGATTCTGTATTATTAGGTAATTTTTTACATCAAATTAGAATTTTAAAATATCCTAATATATATAAAGGGAAAGGTATTTGGTATAAAAATGAACTTAAAACTTTAAAAATAGTTAAAAAAACATAACTTATGAATAAAAATATTAATTTAACACTTTATAAAAGTTTAATTGAATCTGATTTTATTCTTTTAAATAATTCATATAATAAGAATACAGCTTATTTACAACAAGAAACTCTTTTAAGTTCACAAAAAAAAATTAGTGCATTAAATATTTTACAATTAATAAAAAGTATTAAGCAATTTATTCGTACTATACAATTCTTACAAAAACAAAAAAATCCTTGTTTACATATAATTGTAGAAAATAAGCAGCATTTCTTTTTGTTGAAGCAATATTTTAATGAGAATCCATTAAAATTTTCAATAAACTTACAAAATTCTTTCTTATTAAAAAAAAAAAATAGTTTAAATTCCACACAAATGATTTTTAGTTTTGAACAAGAGTATTCTATAAATAATTTAAAAACATTAAAACGTTTATTTTCTGAAAACATTTTTTTAATACAAAAAATCAATTCAAGAATTGAAACAAATAATTGGGGTACATATAAAATATATAATGATTTATTTGATTTTAAAAAAATAATTTTTTTAATTATATTATTAGAACAAAGTCTAAATTCCATTAACAATGAAAATTAATTTATGAGATTTTTAAATAAATATAAAAATTTTAATACTATTCTTCCTTTTTTAAACCAATGTTCACCTAGAGTTTTAAAATTTAAACGACCTAAATGGAAAAAAGTCCAAAATAATTTAAAATTAACAAATAATAAATTATTTGTTAATAATTTAATAAGTAAATTAAATTACAAAAGTTGGGATAAATTAAAATTACATTATAAAGAAGGTATCCAATCGAAAAAAGCTATTTTAAACTTTTTTGATAATAGTTTATCTAGTACTTATTACAAAAAACAACTTTTATTTGGAAAAAAAAAATTGTTTATTGATTTTATTTTAAATTTTTTTATTAAACCTATGTTTAAATTAGATATTTTATTATGGAAACTTCATATTTTTAATAGTCCTTTTGAAAGTCGTCAAGCAATTAAAAATGGATTGATTTTCAGAAATAATCAAAAATTTACAAACTCTACTGAAATTAAATTAGGGGATATTATTTCTTTTTCTTCTAAAATTAACTTTAAACAGTATATATTTAATTCTAATTATGATAATTCCTTATTATTTTCTTTTTTAGAAATTGACTACTATAGTGGTACCATTGTTGTTATTAAAAATTTTAAACAGTTAAGTAACGAAGACTTTTCAACTTTAATTTTTGATTCTATAAATTTAAAATCTTTTATTGATTATATTAAAACTAAATAAATTTTGCGGGTATAGATTAATGGTAGATTTTCTGCCTTCCAAGCAGACGGTATGAGTTCAACTCTCATTGTCCGCATTTAAAATTTTTTTAATGGGAATATAACTCAACGGAAGAGTATATGCTTTGCATGCATAGAGTTATCGGTTCAAATCCGATTATTTCCAGTGCAAAACGATATAACTCAATGGTAGAGTGCCGGAATCATAATCCGTAAGTTGTGGGTTCAAGTCCCACTTTCGTTAGATACTTTTTTTTTCGGAATGTAGCGCAGTTGGTAGCGTATCTGTTTTGGGAATAGAAGGTCATGTGTTCAAATCACATTATTCCGATATCTTTTTTTATAAAATATGCAATCTTTACACTTATTTTTAACTGCTTTTTTAATTATTAGTGGTTTTTTAGTTTTTTTTTCAGAAAATCCAGTTCATTCAGTATTATTTTTAATTATAACTTTTTGTAATGCTGCTTCAATTTTATTTTTATTTAATGTAGATTTTTTAGGTTTATTATTTATTATTATTTATGTTGGTGCAATAGCAGTTTTATTTTTATTTGTTGTTATGATGTTAAATGTTAAAATATATTCATTTAATAATTTTTCATATTTACCTATTATTTTTTTAGGAGGAGTTATTTTAGTTATTCAAATATTTTTAAGTTTAAATAATATTTTTAGTTCTAATTTTACTGGTACAATAACAAAAGTTATAATTTTTGATAATTTAAATAATATTGACGTTTTTGGTCAAGCATTATATAATTATTATATCATTTGTTTTTTAATTGCGGGATTAATTCTATTAGTTGCGATGATTGGAGCAATTGTCTTAACTTTAAACTTTCGTAGTCAACGTAAAAGTGAATTAGCGGGTCGTCAATTATCACGTTCAGATAATTTTTTAGCTTTTTTTAATTAAATTTTTTTTATACTTTTTAGGTAACTAGTTCAATTGGTAGAGCATCTCGCTTACAACGAGGAAGTTAGCGGTTCAAATCCGTTGTTACCTAATTTAATGAGAAAGTAGCTCAGTGGTTAGAGTATTAGCCTGTCGCGCTAAAAGTCGCGGGTTCAAATCCCGTTTTTCTCGAAAATCACGAGATTTACCCTTTTTTATTTTTTAATTCATATAATACTAGTATGTTAGTATTAAATAATGTCTATAATTTTGCGTCTAGATGGTTATTTTCAACAAATCATAAAGACATTGGTATTTTATATCTATTATTTGGAGCTTTTTCAGGAGTTATTGGTACTACTATGTCGATTTTAATTCGAATGGAATTATCGCAACCTGGTACTCAAATTTTAATGGGTAATAATCAATTATATAATGTTTTAGTTACAGGTCATGCTTTAATTATGATTTTTTTTATGGTTATGCCTATTTTAATTGGTGGATTTGGTAATATTATTATGCCATTAATGATTGGTGCTCCTGATATGGCTTTTCCTCGTATGAATAACATTTCATTTTGGTTATTACCCCCATCATTATTATTATTACTAGCTTCTACGTTTGTAGAAGCCGGTGCCGGTACTGGATGGACTGTTTATCCACCATTAAGTAGTATTCAAGCCCATTCTGGTCCTTCAGTTGATTTAGCTATTTTTAGTTTACACTTAGCTGGAGCAGCTTCAATTTTAGGTGCTATTAATTTTATTACTACAACTATAAATATGCGTGCGCCTGGTATGACTATGCATCGTTTACCTTTATATGTTTGGTCATTATTAATTACTTCTGTATTATTATTATTATCATTACCAGTTTTAGCTGGAGCAATAACTATGTTATTAACTGATCGTAATTTTAATACTACTTTTTTTGATCCAGCTGGAGGTGGTGATCCAATTTTGTTTCAGCATTTATTTTGGTTTTTTGGACATCCTGAAGTTTATATTTTAATTTTACCTGGATTTGGTATGGTAAGTCAAATTGTTTCAACTTTTTCACGAAAACCTGTATTTGGTTATTTAGGAATGGTTTATGCTATGTTATCAATTGGTGTATTAGGATTTGTTGTTTGGGCTCATCATATGTATACTGTTGGATTAGATGTTGATACTCGTGCATATTTTACTGCTGCTACTATGATTATTGCTGTTCCAACTGGAATTAAAATTTTTAGTTGGATTGCGACTATGTGGGGAGGATCAATTAGATTTAATACACCTATGTTATTTGCAGTAGGATTTATTTTTTTATTCACTATTGGTGGATTAACTGGAGTAGTATTAGCTAATTCAGGAATTAATGCAGTTATGCATGATACTTATTATGTAGTTGCACATTTTCATTACGTATTATCAATGGGTGCTGTTTTTTCAATTTTTGCTGGGTGGTATTACTGGATTGGTAAAATTACTGGATTACAATATCCCGAAGTTCTTGGTCAAATTCATTTTTGGTTATTTTTTTTTGGGGTAAACTTAACTTTTTTTCCTATGCATTTTTTAGGATTAGCAGGAATGCCACGTCGTGTACCTGATTATGCTGATGCATTAGCGGGATGGAATGGAGTTGCATCTTTTGGATCTTATATATCAGCCATTTCTATGCTTTTTTTCTTTTATGTTGTTTATGTAACTTTAACAGAAGGAAAAGTTATTAAAGCTAAAAATGTTTGGGCTTAATTAAAATAATTTTAAAATGTATTTTTATATGCGGTGCAATAAATTCATTATTGGTTTAAGTCCAATAATTAATAAATTTTTAAATGCGAGGTAGAGCAGTCTGGTTAGCTTGTCGGGCTCATAATCCGGAGGTCAAAGGTTCAAATCCTTTCTTCGCAAATTAAACAAATATTTATATGACTTTATTTTATCAAGAATTTAGTAAAATTGGAATTTTATTTATTTTTAGCGTTTTTTTAGCAAGCATTATTTTGTTTTTATCTTTTAGATTAAGTACATATAATCCAGATTCTGAAAAACTTTCAGCATATGAATGTGGATTTGATCCTTATGAGGATGCACGTAATGTTTTTGATGTTCGTTTTTATTTAGTAGCTATTTTGTTTTTAATTTTTGATTTAGAAGCAGCATATTTTTTTCCTTGGTGTGTTTCACTTAGTTTTTTAAGTGTTGATGGTCTTTGGGGTATGGTAGATTTTATTATTGAATTATTGTTTGGTTTTATTTATGCTTGGGAAGTTGGTGCATTAGATTGGGAATAAAATATGTTATCGTCTAAAATTAAAGATTTAAAACTTCGACATTTATTTTTTAAATAAGAAAAAAAAAAAAAAATTTGTAAATTTTTTTTTATGAATTTATTATCACGTAAAAATGTAAATATTTCCAATAAAAACTTAATTTTACCTCTTTTACAATTACAAAATAAAATAAAAAGAAATTCAAAAATACGATTAACAAATCGTTGTATTTTAAGTAATCGTGGTAAAGGTGTAAATAAATTTTATTCATTATCAAGAATTATGATGCGCGATTTAATTCAATTTGGTATTATTCCTGGTTATACAAAAGCTGTTTGGTAAAAATATAAAATAAATTTTTATGATTCAAAATGGTACTTATGTAAATGTTGTAGATAATTCTGGAGCAAAAACTGCTCTTTGTATTAAAGTCTTATCAGGTTTTCGTCGACGATATGGAAATATTGGGGATACAATTATGGTTTCAATTAAAAGTTTACGGGTTAAAAGACGATCTGTTTCAAAAACAAAAAAAGGAGAAATATATAAAGCAGTTATAATTAGAACAAAATCAACAAAAACATTTTTTTCAGGTGACAATATTTGTTTCTTTGAAAATTCTATTGTTCTATTAAATAAGCAAAATAAATTTTTAGGTACTAGAATTTTTGGATCTGTACCGCGTTTTTTTAGATATACAAAATTTTTAAAAATTGCTTCTTTATCCTCTGGATTAGTATCTTAAACCTTTTTTATTTTTCTTCAGTAGCTTAGTGGTAGAGCAAATGGCTGTTAACCATTAGGTCGTAGGTTCAATTCCTACCTGGGGATATTCTTTATTAATCTTTTTATTTATGTCAACAATAAATCAATTATGTAAAAAAAATTGTAGAAAAAAAAAATTATTTAAATCTAAAACACCAGCTTTAACAAAAACACCTCAAAAAAAAGGTATTTGTTTAAAAGTTTATACTAGAACTCCTAAAAAGCCTAATTCGGCTTTACGAAAAGTAGCTAAAATAAAATTGTCTACTGGTAAAAAATTAGAAGCGTATATTCCAGGTGAAGGTCATAATTTACAAGAATATTCAATTGTTTTAATGCGTGGAGGACGTGTTCAAGATTTACCCGGAGTTAAGTATCATTTAATACGAGGAAAATATGATTTTCATGGGGTTAAAACAAGAAAAAATGCTCGTTCACGTTATGGTACAAAAAAAACAATTAATAAATAAAATATATGTCTATGATACAATCTAAAACAACTATAAAAATAAATTTATATAATAAATTATTAGGTTTTTTAATTAAAAAAGGTAATAAAATTCAAGCAAAAAAAATTATTGATAATGCTTTTTTACAAGTTTCAAAAAAAACAGGCCATTCCTTGTCCTTTTTATTATTTAAACTTTTTTTAAAATTAAATGTTTTTGTTGAATCAAAAACGATTAGAATTAAACGTAGTTCGTATATTGTTCCTTTTTCAATAAATTTAAATCGTCGGTCATATCTTATTATTAAATGGTTTATGAAAATTATTTTAGAAAATAAAAAAAAAATTAGTATTATTGATAAAATTGCAGAAGAAATTTATTTAATTTTAAAAACTCCGTCATCAAAAGTTTTAAAATTACGAGCATTAAATAATACTCAAGCCTTATCTAATCGTTCAAATATTCATTTCAGATGGTAAATATTAATAATTTAAATTATGGGAATTAATAAAAAAAATCATTTTTTTGGTATCGAAATTATTTATAATAATTTTGGTCAAATACGTTTAAAAAAACGTTTTTTAAATATTTCAACTTTATATTTTTATAGATATATTTTACGTGGTTCTTAATTAATAAAAGAAATATTTTAAAATATTAAACTAAGTTTATAATTCATTTAAAAAATAAATTATGTCTAAATTAAAATTTACGCAAGAAAATTTTTTTTCGTCAGATTATAGTAAGTATCCTTTACATAGCTTAAAACCATTTTTAATTTTATTTTTCATTTTGATTTTTTTATTTGTTTTAACTTTATTTGTGTCTTTTTTTAATACAAATATTTTAATTGAGTTTAGTAAATTTATAATTATAATCTTTATATTATTATATTGGATTTATATTTTTAAAAAAATACCTAAAAAAATTTTAGGTGAGTTTGAGTTAATTCGTAAACAAACTCGTTTTGAAAAACAAACAGCTTTAGACAAATTTAAAAAAAAATAATCTTTTAAAATTTATTTTTAGAGGCTCATAACTCAGGGGTTAGAGTATACGCCTGATAAGCGTAAAGCCAGTAGTTCAAATCTACTTGGGCCTAAATAACTTTTTTACTTTTTAAAATAAATAAAATTATGATGACTCGAAATAATCAACAGCATGGTTTTCATTTAGTTGATCCTAGTCCATGGCCATTAATTGCAGCTGTATCTGCATTAATGACTACTTTTGGTGGGGTATTATATATGCACGGTTACGTGGGAGGAGATTTTTTATGGCAGTTTGGTCTGTCAATGATTTTGTTTATGATGTTTTGTTGGTGGCGTGATGTAATTCGTGAAGCGACTATTGAAGGTCAACATACTTCAAGAGTACAAACTGGATTACGAATAGGTATGTTATTATTTATTGTTTCAGAAGTAATGTTTTTTTTTGCATTTTTTTGGGCTTTTTTTCATGCAAGTTTTAATCCAAGTCATGCAATAGGTGGTGTATGGCCTCCTGCTTTTCTAGTAATTTTAGATCCTTGGAAAGTTCCGTTATTGAATACTGTTATTCTTTTAACTTCAGGAGCTACTGTTACTTGGTGTCACCATGCTATTGTTTGGGGTTCAAAATCACAAGCAAGTCTTGCATTGTTTTTAACTATTATTTTAGCTATTATTTTTACAGCTTTACAAGGATTTGAGTATGTCACTGCACCTTTTAGTATTTCCGATAGTGTTTATGGCTCTACTTTTTTTATGGCTACAGGATTTCATGGGTTCCATGTTTTTATTGGTACTTGTTGTTTAACTGTAAGTTTAGCACGTTTATATTTAAATCATTTCACTCGTGAACATCATTTTGGTTTTGAAGCAGCTGCATGGTATTGGCATTTTGTTGATGTTGTTTGGTTATTTCTATTTGTTACCATTTATTGGTGGGGATCTTAAACTTATAATTTTTTTATGAAATTAATAACTTTTTTATCAAGTCCGTTAGAACAGTTTGAAATTTTACCCTTATTTTCTTTAAATATTGGTAATTTTGATTTTAGTATTACTAATCAAACTATTATTTTATTTTTAATTTGTTTTTTTATTATCACTTTATTTTTTGCAGGATTAAAACCATCAACCCAAAGTTTATTTATTGTTCCTAATCGTTGGCAATCAATAATTGAAGGGATGTATATGTTAGTTTTAGCTATGGTAACTGATAATATTGGCGGAAAAAAAAATCAATTTTTTTTTCCACTAATTTTTACTCTTTTCTTTTTTATTGTCAGTATGAACTTAATTGGTTTAGTCCCATATAGTTTTACAGTTACTAGTCATTTTATTGCTACATTAGCTTTAAGTTTATGTATTTTTATTGGTATTAATATTATTTGTGTTAAATTTCATAAATTAAAATTTTTTTCATTATTTTTACCTTCAGGAACTTCTTTAGCATTAGCTTTTTTATTAGTACCATTAGAATTAATTTCGTATATTTTTAAACCATTAAGTTTAGCTATTCGATTATTTTGTAACATGATGGCTGGACATACTTTATTAAAAGTTTTTGCTGGATTTGCCTGGAGTTTAATGAGTTTTAGCGGAATTTTGTTTATTATGCATTATATTCCATTAATTATTTTAGTTCCATTATTTGGATTAGAATTAGGAGTTGCGCTTATTCAAGCTTTTGTTTTTAGTTTATTAACTTGTATTTATTTAAATGATGCTTTAAATTTACATTAATTTACAAATCAATTTTTTAAGATTTTACGAGATCTCTAATACGATTTCTTCGGTTATCTCTTAATTAGCCATTAGATACTGCATTAGCGGGAAACATGGTTTTTATTTTTTTAAATGCATTATAAGGCTGCCTTGGTATTAAAGAGAATTTTAGTTGTGTATTGCAATAAGTAGATTTGAAAATTTTGTTGAAATCTAATTACTTTTGAACAAATTCATCTATTGAGATATATTTAACTTGGGTGAAGTAAAACATTATAGTAACTCATAAAAAAAATCAAACGAGATATCGTAAGTAGTGGCGAGCGAACACGATTTAGATATAATTAATTTAAATAACGTTTGAAATCTTTAAAGGGTGTAAGTCCCGTAAAACTAAAAAAATTATTTTTATTAGCAACGGATTATGATAAATTTGTTGTTATCGGGGATCTACTCTCGAATCTAATAATCTTTAATAACCGATAGTGAACTAGTACCGTAAGGGAAAGGTGAAATAGGACTTTTTTAGAGTTAAAAGAACCTAAAATATAATGCAAGCAATCTGTTGAAGCTTTATTTTTTAAATAAAAGTAACAGCGTACCTTTTGCATAATGGGCCAGTGAGTTTATATAAAAGGCAAGCTTAATAGAAAATAGTAGGCGTAGATAACTCATGTTTTAAAAAGCGTGAAAAGTCTTTTATGTAAGACCCGAAGCTGAGTGATCTAACCATGAGCAGGTTGAAAATTTTGTAGAAATACATATTGGAGGACCGAACTCGTTTCTGTTGAAAAAGATTGGGATGACTTGTGGTTAGGAGTGAAAGGCTAATCAAACTCAGGTATAGCTGGTTTTCTGCGAAATATATTTAAGTATAGCCTGCAAAATTTTTAAAGTAGGGTAGAGCACTTTTAAAATAAGGGGAATTTAAAATTTTACTAAATTTTAAAAAACTTCGAATATGCTTTAATAGTTTGTGGAGTCAGACTATAGGCGCTAAGGTCTATAGTCAAAAGGGAAACAGCCCAGATTATTCGATAAGGACTTTAATTTTTGTTTAAGTGATAAGAGTGTGAAAAAATTAAGACAATCATAAAGTAGGCTTGGAAGCAGCCATCTTTTTAAGAAAGCGTAACAGCTCATTGATCGAGTTTTTTTGCCTCGAAAATTTATAGAGACTGAAAACATTAATCCGAATCGGTAATATTTAGGTAGCAGAACATTCTGTATGTCTAAGAAGAATATTTGTAAAAATATTTGGAGGTATCAGAAGCGAGTATACTGGCATGAGTAGCTAAAACAGTGTTTAATCACTGTCGCCGTAAATCTAAAGTTTCCAATTTAATACTGAATAAAATTGGATTATACGGTCCCTAAGGCAAATTACAAATGTATAAGTTAATGGGAATATTTAATTGTGACAAAATTTAAAGTTTATTTTCTTTTTATTGATTTAAAAAAATATTTTAAAATTTTCAGGAAATAGCAATTAATAAATTAAACCGTACTTTAAACCGACACAGGTAGATGAGTAGAATATACTAAGGCGTACAAGATAACTATGTTGAAGGAACTCGGCAAAATTGCTCTGTAACTTCGGAAGAAGGAGTGACTTTTGTAAAAAAGTTGTCACTAAAGAGAGAGAAGCGACTGTTTATTAAAAACACAAGTCTCTGCTAATTCGAAAGAATATGTATAGGGACTGACACCTGCCCGGTGCTGTAAGGTAATGCGGATATGCAATAGCATTGAAGTTAAGCCCCAGTAAACGGCGGCTGTAACTCTGACGGTCCAAAGGTAGCGAAATTCCTTGTCGGGTAAGTTCCGACCTGCATGAATGGTGTAACGACTTCTCTACTGTCTCCAACATAGGCTTGGTGAAATTGAAATGCCCGTGAAGATGCGGGCTATTTACAGTTAGACGGAAAGACCCCGTGCACCTTTACTATGATTTTAAGTTGTAAAATTAAATATTTTGTGTAGTATAGGTGGGAGCTTTAAAACAGCAACAATGAAATACCACCCTTAATTTTTGATTTTACTTAATTTTTTAAAAGACAGCTTATGAGAGGTAGTTTGACTGGGGCGGTCACCTCCTAAAAAGTAACGGAGGTGTGCAAAGGCAGATTCAAATAATATTTTTATTGTAGAGCGCAATGGTATATATCTGCTTGACTGTAAGATTGACTAATCAAACAGGGATGAAAGTCGGCCATAGTGATCCGGTGGTTTTTTGTGGAAAAGCCATCGCTCAACGGATAAAAGGTACGCCGGGGATAACAGGCTGATGGTTTCTGAGAGTCCTTATCGACGAGACCGTTTGGCACCTCGATGTCGGCTCATCACATCCTGGAGCTGAAGTAGGTTCCAAGGGTTCGGCTGTTCGCCGATTAAAGTGGTACGTGAGCTGGGTTTAGAACGTCGTGAGACAGTTCGGTCCCTATCTGCTGTAAATGTTGAAAATTGAGGGAATTAAATTTTAGTACGAGAGGACCAAATTAAGTAGACCTCTGGTGTATCGGTTGTTTTATCAAAAGCAGCGCCGAGTAGCTAAGTCTATAAAGGATAACTGCTGAAAGCATCTAAGCAGGAAACCTATCCCAAAACAAATTTTTTAGATTCGTAATAGACTATTACGTAGATAGGCTTAAAATGTAATAATTGTAAAATTATCAGTTTACAAGTACTAAAATTTTTTAAATATTACATATTATATTTTTTATTATGTTTATAAGACAATTAACTGCAAATATTTTTTTATTTATAATAAGTTTAATTGGTATCGTAGTAAATCGTCGGAATATTCTAATAACTTTAATGTGTATTGAATTAGTTCTATTAAGTCTTAATTTAAATTTTATTGTTTTTTCAATATATTTAGATGATTTATATGGTCAATTATTTTCATTGTTTATTCTAACTATCGCGGCATCGGAATCGGCTATTGGTCTTGCAATAATAATTATTTATTATCGTATTCGTGGTAGTATTTCGATGAGTGAATCAGCTGTTTTAAGACATTAGTTTTAAAACTTTTTAAAAATGATAACTATTTAATGCCTCAATTCGATTTTTATTCCTTTTCTGGACAAAATTTTTGGATCTTATTAAGTTTTTTTATACTTTATTTTTTTATTTTATATTTTTATTTAGCAAATTTTTCAGAAATGTTTAAAATGCGTCAAAAATTGATTTCATTTTATACAGCTGATACTAATAATTCAAATTTTCCTATGTTAAATTTATTTGACTTTTTTATTTCTATTAAAAACTTTAAAGCTTAATTTTTAACATATAATGAAAATTTTTAAATGTTTAAATTTATCGGCTTTAATTAATTAAACCGTATTAAAAGTGAGTTTGATCCTGGCTCAGGATGAACGCTTGCAATATACTTAACACATGCTAGTCGAATGCGAAAGCATGGCGAACGGGTGAGTAATACATAAGAATTTACCTTAAATTTAAGAATAATCATATTTCGTTTGAAAGAATACCCTTGGGTAGTGATAACTCTTTATAAAAAGTTTAAAACTGATTTAAGATAAGCTTATGCAGGATTAGGTTGTTGGTAAGGTAAAAGCTTACCAAGCCGAAGATCCTTAGTTGATCTGAGAGGATGATCAGCCACACTGGGACTGAGATAAGGCCCAGGCTTATAGCCAGCAGTGAGGAATTTTGGACAATGAGCGAAAGCTTGATCCAGTAATATTGCGTGAATGAGGAAAGCAAAAAAGATTTATAAGTTTTTAATTTATAAATCGGCTGTAAAGTTATTTCACTAATAAAGATAATGACTTTAGTTAGAGAAGAAGCCCCGGCTAATCTCGTGCCAGCAGCCGCGGTAATACGAGAGGGGCTAGCGTTATCCGGAATAATTGGGCGTAAAGGGTTCGTAGGCGGTAATTGTTGTTATAAGTAAAACTTTAATTTTATTTTTTAAAATTGCTTATAATACTCTATTACTTGAGTATAGTAGAGGATAACAGAATTTCATACATAGGGGTAAAATCCAATAATTTATGAAGGAATGTCAGTGGCGAAAGCGGTTATCTGGACTATTTACTGACGCTGAGGAACGAAAGTGTAGGGAGCAAACAGGATTAGATACCCTGGTAGTCTACACTGTCAAAGATGAGTGCTAATGTTGGGTATTAATATCTGGCATAAAGTTAACACGTTAAGCACTCCGCCTGGGAAGTACGATCGCAAGATTGGAACTCAAAGGAATTGACGGGGGTCTACACAAGTGGTGGAGCATGTGGTTTAATGCGATAATACGCGCAAAACCTTACCAATTTTTGAATATAGTTTATTAAAAAAGTTATGTTTTTTATCATTAAAAATATAATTTTAATTATATTTATAATAAAACTATACAGGTGTTGCATGGCTGTCGTCAGCTCGTGCCGTGAGGTGTTTGGTTAAGTCCTTTAACGAGCGCAACTCTTATTTTATATTGGTAGCTTTTTATAGAAATATATTAAAACAACTTTTAAAATACTGCTAGTGATAAACTAGAGGAAGGAGAGAATGAAGTCAAGCCCTTATGGCCCTTATAGATTGGGCTACACACGTGCTACAATGATAATTACAAAAAGTTATACAATAAAGCAATTTGGAGTAAATCTTTAAAACTTATCGTGTTCGGATTGTAGGCTGCAATTCGCCTACATGAAGTCGGAATCACAAGTAATCGTAGATCAGCATGCTACGGTGAATTTGTACTTAGACCTTGTACACACCGCCCGTCACATGCTGGGAATGAATTTTGTTTGAAAATATTTAAGTATTCTTTTGTAAAAATAATGTTCTTATATGTCTTATTTTTATATTTTTTTATTTAATTATTTATTATAGAACTTGTAACTAGGATGAAGTCGTAACAAGGTAGTCGTACGGGAACGTGCGGCTGGAATAAAATTTAATTTATTTAAAGAAATTTATTTTCTTTTTATTTGGATTATAGCTAAATTGGCAAAAGCATTCGTTTTTGGTACGAACATTTGAAGGTTCGAATCCTTCTAATCCAAATTTTAATACAATTTTTTGTATTTTTTATTATTATTATGTTTAAAATAAACGAGTTTATTAATTTTTTTTTCGCTTTTTGTGATGCACCAGAACCTTGGCAAATGGGTCTACAAGACCCAGCTACACCAGGAGTGGAAGGTATGATTTTTTTTCATGATTATTTAATGCTTTTTTTAATAACAATTGGTTTATTTGTAGTGTGGATGTTATACGTAGTTGCTATTTCATTTAATGAAAAATCTAATACTGTTTCTGAAAAATTTACTCATTCTAGTGTATTAGAAATTGTTTGGACTATTTTACCAGCATTAGTATTATTATTAATTGCAATTCCTTCATTCACTTTATTATACTCATTAGATGAATTAATTGATCCTGTTGTTACATTAAAAATTGTTGGGCATCAATGGTATTGGAGTTATGAATATTCAGATTATGCTACATTAGAAGGTGGTGAGAGTTTAAATTTTGATTCATATTTAGTAAATGTTGATGATTTAACTACTGGTGCTTTTAGACTATTAGAAGTTGATAATAGAGTAATTTTACCTATTAATACACATATTCGTTTATTAATTACTTCTGCAGATGTTTTACATAGTTGGGCTGTTCCTTCGTTTGGAATTAAAGTTGATGCATGTCCTGGACGTTTAAGTCAAGCATCATTATTTTTAAAACGAGAAGGAGTTTATTATGGTCAGTGTAGTGAAATTTGTGGTGTAAATCATGGGTTTATGCCTATTGTAGTAAAAGGAGTTCCTGTAAATACTTTTATTACTTGGATTACAACTAAATTAGATAATTTAGTTATTGAGTAATTTTTTAACAATAAAAAATATTTTTTATGTCTCATATTCGATGGAATAAAGATCCAATTTTATCATTCGTAGATTCTCATATTATTGATTATCCTACTCCTATTAATTTAAATTATATGTGGAGTTTTGGATCAACAGCAGGAATATGTTTAGTTATTCAAATTATTACTGGTATTTTTTTAGCAATGCATTATACTCCTCATGTCGATTTAGCATTTAATAGTGTAGAACATATCATGCGTGATGTTAATAATGGTTGGTTATTACGTTATTTACATGCTAATGGTGCTTCTATGTTTTTTATCGTAATTTATTGTCATATTTTTCGTGGATTATATTTTGGATCATATATGTATCCAAGAGGTCGATTATGGTCTACTGGTGTTATTATCTTTTTATTAATGATGGCTACAGGTTTTATGGGGTATGTTTTACCATGGGGTCAAATGAGTTTTTGGGGAGCAACAGTTATTACAAATTTATTTTCTGCTATACCATTAGTTGGTGGATCTATTGTAGAATGGTTATGGGGAGGATTTTCAGTTGATAATGCAACTTTAAATCGTTTTTTTAGTTTACATTATTTAATGCCTTTTGTTATTGCTGGATTAACTATTGTACATTTAAGCTTATTACATAATAATGGGTCTAATAATCCATTAGGTATTAATGTAAATGTCGATACCGTTCCTTTTTATCCTTATTTTTATGCAAAGGATTTATTTGCCTTTTTTATTCTAATTGCCTTTTTTTCTTTTTTTGTTTTCTTTTATCCAAATGCTTTAGGCCATGCTGATAATTATATTCCCGCAAATCCTTTAGTTACACCACCACATATTGTCCCTGAATGGTACTTTTTACCATTTTATGCAATTTTACGTTCTATTCCAGATAAATTAGGTGGTGTAGTGGCTATGGTAAGTGCAATTTTAATTTTATTATTATTACCTATTATTAATACTTCTGAAATTCGTAGTAGTAAATTTCGACCAATTTTTGGTTTAGCATATTGGTTTTTAGTCTCTGATTTTATTTTATTAGGTTGGATTGGTCAAAAACCAGTTGAAAGTCCTTATATTGAAATTGGAATGGGAGCCACTTTATTTTATTTTTTTTTCTTATTAATTTTAGTTCCAGTTATTGGTTTATTAGAACAATATTTAATTAATTATAATAAAAATAAATAACTAAATAATATTTTTGTTTAATAGTATTGTTAAAAAACAATTTAAATTTAAAACTGTATTATGATCAAAATTGAAATTAATGGCTTAGAATTTTTTGTTAAATCTAATATCTCAGTTCTAGAAGCGTGCAAATACGTTGGAATAACAATCCCACGCTTTTGCTACCACGAAACGTTATCTGTAGCTGGAAATTGTCGTATGTGTTTAGTTGAAATAAGTAATTCTCCTAAGCCTGTAGCTTCTTGTGCTTTACCAGTTTTAAATAATATGAAAATTTTTGTTGATACTCCACTTGTTAAAAAAGCTAGAGAAAATGTTTTAGAAACTTTATTATTAAATCATCCTTTAGATTGTCCTATTTGTGATCAAGGTGGTGAATGTGATTTACAAGATCAAACTAAACTTTTTGGTGGTGATTATAGTCGTTTCTTTTTTAATAAACGAGGAGTCGAAGATAAATATTGTGGTCCATTGATTAAAACCATTATGACTAGATGTATACATTGTACTCGTTGTGTTCGTTTTGGTACTGAAATTGCAGGAGTTGAATATTTAGGTACATTAAATCGTGGTGGTTCTACTGAAATTGGTGGATATTTAAGCAATTCTTTTAATTCAGAAATTTCTGGAAATGTTATTGATTTATGTCCAGTAGGTGCATTAACTTCGAAACCGTATACTTTTAAAGCTCGTCCTTGGGAATTACGTACAAATGAGAGTATTGATCTTACCGATAATTTAGGTAGTAATCTTTATATTAATTTTAAAGAATCTGAAATTGTTAGGATTACACCTAAAATTAATTTTGAATTAAATGATAATTTAATCTCTGATAAAGCACGCTTTTCGTATGATTCTCAAAAAACTGAACGATTACAACGTCTGTTTCAAAAAGAGTCTAATACAAATAAATTTGTAGTTGAAGATTGGTCTTCTTTTTTAAACAAAATACAATCTAGTCTAGAAAAAAATAAAAAAATTACTGTTCTTGTTAATGATGAATTAGATATTGAAGCATTAAATTTTGCAAAACTGCTTTCTTTTAAATATAATGTTAATATTAAAAATATTAACACTAAAGGTTTTAAGTCTAATTTTTTCATTAGTTGGTTAACAAACAAAATTTCTGATCTAAAAAAAGATTCAAAAATATGCTTTATTTTATCATCTAATTTACGAATTGAAAGTGCCTTATTAAATGCTAAATTAAGATTAAAATTTGTTAATGAAGATTTTAAAGTTTATGGATTAACTCAAATATTTAATGCAAATTTTGGTATTCAATTTATTAATTTAAATATACAAAAATTAATTTTATTTGTAGAAGGGAAAAATTCTTTATTATCCAAACAATTAATTGCTTTTCCAAATCCTATTTTATGTTTCGGAGATAATTTAAATAAATATGGTATTAATAAAGAAACTTTGTTAGTTCATATTAAAAAAATTGCTCCTACTTCAGTTGTTATTGATAATGTCTCATCATGTAACTCACAAGGGCTTTCATTTTTAAATATTGAAAATGTATCAAAAAATGATTTTTTAACTTCTGATTTATTATTTTGTATTAATTTAGATGATAATTACATAATGGCAAATAATTTAAAACAAAGTAAAGGTAATATTATTTGGGCGAATACTCATGGATCTACTTTAGCATTAAAAGCTAATGTAATTCTTCCAATTCTTTCAGAATTTGAAGAAGAAAAAATTTTTATGAATTTAGAAGAACGTCCACAAAAAAGTTTAAAAACATTTACTGGTGTACATAATTCTCGTTCAATTCAAAATTTATTTAAAGTCTTAATAAATTCTACTAAAAAAAATAATTTTTCTTTTTTTAATTTTAATTCTGAATTAATATTAGTACCTAGTTTATTTAAAAAAATAAAAACTTTTTTTCCTTTATTTAAAATTATAATAAATGAACAAAAAAATTTGTTTAATTTTACTTTAATAAAACCATTATTTAATGATTTTTATCGTTCTAATAAAATTACTAAACATTCTTTAATTATGGCAAAATGTTCACAAGAAATGCGAAAAACTATAAATAATTTTATTTAAAAATATTTTTTTGAAGAAATGGCTGAGTGGTTAAAAGCGATAGATTGTAAATTTATTGGAAATTTCCTACATAGGTTCGAATCCTATTTTCTTCATGATTGAAAAACATTTGCGGTGATGTGTAAGATTGCAAATCTTAAAAAAAGAGTTCAAATCTCTTATCAATCTAGTACAACAGTACTTTCCACCGAAAATTTTCGGTGGAAAGTACTATACATCCATTTTAGAATAATTGGCGAATAATGGGATTTGAACCCATAACCTTCAAAGCCACAATCTGATACTCTACCGTTAAGTTATATTCGCCTTATATTTTTTATTTAAAAAAAAAATATATAGTAAAAAAAAAATTGTACATAAAAAAAAAGATTTACTCCAAAAATTTATAATTAATATTGAACTTAAAATAATGACTAATGTTGATATTAAAAAAATAAATAAATAATGAAAAATATTACCAGTTTGATAATTTTTAACATACTGAAAAATTTCTCTAACGCTATTTATAATACCTGAAGGTCCTAATGCTTCAATTATTCCACGGTCAATATCTTTATATGAGTAATGATATCCAAGTGATAAAATATTTTGACCAATAAATTGATTATATAATCTATCAAAATACCATTTTCGACTTAAAAAGTTATAAAAAATCTTAAAAAAAGAGGTTTTTTTAATTTCAAAATAAGAACCTAAACCAAAAGAATATATTGAATATGCTAAAAAAGTTCCACTTAAAGTTAAAATTAATGGTAATAATTTATAAAATAAATCAATAAATTCAATATCGGATAAAACATAATTTTGAGGTAAGACAAAAATAGCTGTATTCCAAAAATTGGTTCCAAATCCAATAAATAAATCTTTTGTTAAATACCCAATAGTAATGCTAAAAATCGCTAATAAAAATAATGGTAAAGTTAATTTCCAAGTTCCTTCATGAGCATTTAAAATTGATTTTCTATTTCCATTAGGTTCTGCTAAAAACACTAAAAATAATAATCGAGTTGAGTAAAAAGCTGTAAAAAAAGCAGCAAATGTTCCTAAATAATAACAAAAATGACCCCAAACAGTGTATTTTGCGTACGCAACTTCTAAAATAGTATCTTTTGAATAAAAGCCTGTTAAAAAAGGAAATCCAATTAACGCTAGTGATCCAATTAACATAATACTATAAGAAAATGGTAAAAGATTTTTTAATCCACCCATTTTTCGCATATCTTGTTCATCAGCTACTGCATGAATAACTGATCCAGCTCCTAAAAATAGTAATGCTTTAAAAAAAGCATGATTTGATAAATGAAAAATTCCGACTTCATAACTTGATAATCCACAAGCAAAAATCATATACCCTAATTGACTACAAGTTGAATAGGCTATAACTTTTTTCATATCATTTTGAAAAAGACCAGTAGTTGATGCGAAAAATGCAGTTGATGCTCCAATAAACATAACTAAATTTAAGGCTAAAGGTGAAAACTCAAATAAAAATGAACATCTAGCTAATAAAAAAACACCAGCGGTAACCATTGTTGCAGCATGAATCAATGCAGATACAGGTGTAGGCCCTTCCATCGCATCAGGTAGCCATGTATGTAAACCTAATTGTGCAGATTTACCCATAGCGCCTAAAAATAATAAGATACAAATAAGATCAATTGCTGGAATGTTAATACCACCTAAAATAATTTGATATTCTGTCATTAATGGAACTAAACTAAAAACAGTATCATAATCTAAACTATTGAAAACATAATAAATAGAAAACATCGCTAATAAAATAAAAAAATCTCCAATTCTATTAACTAACATAGCTTTTATAGCTGCTTTATTTGCTTGAATACGAGTAAACCAAAAATTAATTAATAAATAAGACGATAATCCCACTCCTTCCCAGCCAACAAACATTTGTAAAAAATTATTTGCAGTAACAAGAATTAGCATAAAAAAAGTAAATAATGAAAGATATGACATAAAACGAGGTAAATGTGGATCATGAGCCATATATTCAGTTGAATATAAATGAACTAAACTTGAAATAAAAGTTACTACTAATAGCATAACACAAGTTAAGCTATCAAAATAAAAACTCCATTCAATATTTAATGATTCCACAGGAATCCACGATCCCATAACTAATTTATATATATTTCCTGTTGATACAACATCATAAAACAAATTAAGAGACAGTAAAAAAGATGTAAAAACACTTATTGTTGTAGTAAAACAAGCACCTAAACCTATAAAACGTCCAAATAAACTTCCACTAAAAAATCCTAATAATGGTAATAATACGATTAGAAGTAACATTTTTAAAATTATTTAAATTAAAGGATAAAATGGGATTTGAACCCATGGTATTTATGCAATACATTAGTTTTCAAGACTAACGCCTTAAACCACTCAGCCATTTATCCAAAATAAAGGTAAATTTTTAATTAAATTATTTGTATTAATTGACGTTAATTGTTTTGAATTTTTTATTAAAAAATTTAAAGAAATAAAAAATTCTTTTGAATTTATGTTAATTAATGTAGTATTTAAAAAATGATCCATTTCAAAAAAAACAGATCCAGGACACTTAATATTAAAATTTAAAACTTTTGAATTATTATTTATAATTTGATTATTAAAAAGATTCATATCTTCTTTTAAAAATCTATTCCAATTTTCAATAAAAAATAAAAATAAAAATTGATTTATTAAATTTTGATTTGAAATTTTTATTTTTAATGCTAAATTTAATTCTTGACTTTTTTCAGATGTTTTAATAGTAGAAGCTTTTTTACTATTTAAAAAAGGAAATGATCCATTAAATAAATAAAAAAATAAGAATGCTTTAATTTGAATTTCTTTATCATTAACCGATAATTTATTAAAATCATATGCTTTTAATAAATTTGTTAACGAAAATTCTAAAGTTATACTATTAATTTTAGGACTATTATAAATAGTAGTTAAACTATATTTATTAATTAAATCATATTTAGATAAATAATTTGTTTGAGAAGAGTTATTTTGAAGGAACATAATAAATTAAGATAATGTTAATAAATGTAATGTTGAACTTGATAAATGAATATAATCCAAAAAAAATTTTGGATAAATACCCATTAATAAAACTAAAAATAATAATGGTAATAAAATTGAAAATTCTCTAAAATTTATATCTTTAAATAATAAGGTATTATGTATTTTTAAATTACCAAAAATAATACGATTATATAACCATAAAGAATATGCTCCACATAAAATAACACCTAAAGTGGCGAAAATACAAGTTAAAAAATTTGTTTTATAAATACCAGCTAATAATAAAAATTCCCCAACAAAACTACTAGTTCCAGGTAAAGCAATATTAGCTAAAGTAAATAATAATAATAATGCTGCATAACCCGGCATCATATGTACTAATCCACCATAATAATATAATAAACGTGAATGATAACGATCATATAAAATACCTACTAATAGAAACATAGCACCTGAAACAAATCCATGACTAATACTTTGTAAAATTGAACCTTCAATACCTACTACATTAAAACTAAAAATACCTATAGTGACTAAATTCATATGAGCTACAGATGAATAAGCAATAATACGTTTTAAATCTGTTTGTCTAATAGCTGTTAATGAAGCATATACGATTCCTAATACTGATAATAAATAAACTAAAGGTGAAAAAAATAATGAAGCTTCGGGAAATAAATTTAAACTAAATCTTAAAAAACCATAAACCCCTAATTTTAATAAAATCCCTGCTAATAAAACAGAACCAACTGTAGGCGCTTCAACATGAGCTTCAGGTAACCAGACATGAAATGGAAACATTGGAATTTTTGATGCAAATGATAAAAAGAAAGCTAACCAAAGCCAATATTGTTGATCAAATGTAAAAGAATAAGACATTAAATATTCAAAGTTTAATGTTCCAGTTAAAGTATAAATATATATTAAACCAATAAGCATACATAATGAACCTAATAATGTATAAAAGAAAAAAAGGTAAACCGCTCGAATTTTACGTTCACGTGATCCCCAAATACCTATCATTAAATACATGGGAATTAGAATAGCTTCAAAAAAAACATAAAATAATAATAAATCTAAAACTGAAAAAACTAATAATAGTAATAAATCAATAATTAATAAAGTTATTGCATATTCTTTAAATGTTGATTCGTTCCAAATAAATAAAATACATAAAAAAATTAAAAAACTACTTAAAATAAAAAAAAACAACGAAATCCCATCAATTCCTAATGAGAAATAAAGATTTAAAAAATCAAACCCAAATTTATATGTAACAATACTTTGAAAATAAAAAAAATTACAATTAAAGCTTATTAATAAAAAGCAAGAAAAAATAAATGCTGTTGCTGAACCTAATAAAGCAATAAATCTTAATAAAAATAAATTTGTTGAAGGAATAAAAATAAGTGTAATTATACTAATAAATAAAACTAAAAAAATTGTTGTTAATATCATAAGAAATCAAAAAAATAAAAAACAAAACTAAAATATATTAAATAACGTTAACGATCAACTTCACCAAATACAATATCTTGGGTTCCAATAATTGTAACAACATCAGCAATCATATGTCCAATAGACATATCATTTAAAGCTTGTAAATGGCCAAAACCTGGTGCTTTAATTTTACAACGATAAGGTTTTTCTGTATTATTTGAAATTAAATATACACCAAATTCTCCTTTTGGTGCTTCAGTAGCAGTATATGTTTCTCCATGCGGTAAAACAAGACCTTCAGTATATAATTTAAAATGATGAATAACAGCTTCCATAGAAGTTTTCATTTCAATACGTGAAGGCGCTGTTATTTTATAATTTGAACTTTTAATAGTTCCTTCTGGAATTTTTTCTAAGCATTGCTGAATTAAAAATAAAGATTGACGCATTTCTTCTACACGTATTAAATAACGATCATAACAGTCACCACTACTACCAACCGGAATTGAAAAATTTAATTCAGAATAAATTTCATAAGGTTGTGTTTTTCGTAAATCCCAAGGTAATCCAGAACCACGTAACATAACACCGCTAAACCCCCAATCTATAGCTTTTTTAGAACTTACAACCCCAATATCAACTAAACGTTCTTTCCAAATACGACTTCCAGTTAACATTTCTTCAATTTCATCTAAACGTAAAGCAAATTGATTAGCAAATAAATAGACATCGTCTAAAAATCCTAAAGGTAAATCAGCACTTACTCCACCCGGACGTATATATGCAGCATGCATTCGTGCACCTGATACGCGCTCATAAAATTCCATTAATTTTTCACGTTCTTCAAATGCCCATAAAAATGGAGTCATCGCGCCTACATCCATTGCGTGACACCCTACTGACAATAAATGATTTAAAATACGTGTTATTTCTGCAAATAAGACACGAATATATTGTGCACGTAAAGGAATTTTTATATTACCAATTTTTTCTACTGCTAATGAATATGTATGTTCTTGTGCCATCATTGATACGTAATCTAATCGATCAAAGTATGGTAAAGCTTGTAAATAAGTTTTATACTCAATTAATTTTTCAGTTCCTCTATGTAATAAACCAATATGAGGATCAGCACGTTTAATAACTTCTCCATCTAATTCTAAAATTAAACGTAATACACCATGAGCAGCAGGATGCTGCGGACCAAAATTTATTGTAAAATTTTTTAATTCTCTAACTAATTCTTTTTTTTTTAATATCATAAAATAATATAATTTTTTACCACGGTGTTTCAAATGTAAACGAACGAAATTCTTGGGTTAACTCTAATGGCTCAACAATAACTCGTTTTTTACTTTCATCGTAACGTAATTCTACATAACCATATAAAGGAAAATCTTTTCGCATAGGATGCCCTTCAAATCCATAATCAGTTAAAATTCGACGTAAATCAGGATGTTTATCAAAATAAATACCATATAAATCCCAAATTTCACGTTCCCACCAATTAGCATTAATAAATATACTAACAGATGAATTAATAAATGTAATTTCATCAACAAAAGTTTTTACTCTAAGTCTAGAATTATATGTTAAACTTAATAATTCATAACTAACACAAAATCGATAAGCTGTTCCTAACAAATCAATACCAGAAATACAAGTTAACATTTTGTATTGACAACCAATATGATTTTTTAAAAAGTTTAAAGTAAAAATAATGTTGTTATTTGCAACAACTATACTATTTTCATCCTTAAATTGTTGATAAATTAAAATAGGAAGTATATTTTTTAATTCTTCTAAATTTTTTAATTTTTGTATATACATAATATAATTTAATTTTTAAAAATAAAAAGATCCTAAAACAATATAGTGACAAATCAATAATAAATATGAAGGGTAAAAAAATAAAAATATTAATAAAAATAAAAAGATTGCAATTAATAAACAATCTAAATTAAAATATTGACTATTAAAAATAATTTGAACAGATTCATTTTTAGAATTACTATTTTTAGATTCAAAAAAAATAATTTTAATTACTCTTAAATAATAAAAAACTGATACAGCACTAATAAGAATTAATATAAGTGAACCCAATAATTGATTTGATTCGATTAAACCAAATAAAATAAAAATTTTTGATAAAAATCCACTTAATGGTGGTATACCTGCAATTGAAAAAAATATTATAACAAAAGATAAAGCCCATAATTTATTTATTTTAAAAAAATTTGATAAACTTGATAAAAATAATGGTGTTTGTGAACGATTAAAAAAAATTAAACTTTTTTCTTGAAATCCATAAAAGTTTGAAAAATGACTCCAAACTAAAACCGAAGTAATAATATATATAATTAGAAAAAAATAAATACCTACTAGACTATTAACAGTATTTCCAGATAATGCTGCAATTAAAAATCCAACTTGAGCAATTGAACTATAAATAACTAAACGTTTTAAACGTTTTTGTCTAATTGCAAAAAATGCACCAATAAAAACTGAAAGTAAACCTGAAATTAATAATAAAGATTTTAATTCTAAAAAACTTTCAGATACTAAAGTTAACCATTTAATAAAAAAATGAAATAAAGCTAATTTAGGTATAATAGAAAAAACAACTGTTGAAGCTAAAGGAGCACCTTCATAAACATCTGGCGACCAAAAATGAAAAGGGACAGCTGAAACTTTGAATAAGAATGTAATAGTTACCATTAAAATACCAATTAATAAAAAAGTAGATAAATAGCCAAAATTATTTTCTATTGGAAAGGCTAATAATAAATTTAAATGATTAAAATTTAAAGTTCCTAATGTACCATAAATCAGTGAACAGCCAAATAAAAAAATTCCAGAAATAAAAGATCCTGAAATAAAATATTTTAAACCAGCTTCGGTAGAAAATGCTGAATTTCGACGAAAACTGGCTAAAATATAAAAAGATAACGCTTGCATTTCAATAACTAAATAAGCAGAAAGCATATCTGACGCACTAATTAATAAAAGTAATGATAAAATAGATAATAAAAAAATTGTAAAATATTCAAAAAAATTTAATTTTTGTAATTTAAAACTACGTATTAAAATTAAAAGAACAGATAAACAACTAAAAACAAATAAAATTTTAATATAACGACTTCCAGAATCATTTAAAAATATAAAATTCGAAAAAAATCCTTCGATTTTTGAATTTATTAATAAAAATAATAAACAAAATAAAATAAATGTTGTTTGCCAAAAAATTTCTTTATCAATAATTGGAAAATTATACCGTAAATTATTAATCAAATAGGCATTAAAAACTAGTTGGGATAAAATACAAAAAGATAAAAAAATTTCTGGAATAAATGATTTTAAAATAATTAAATCCATAATTAAATGATTAACAGAACACCCTCTACGGGAATTGAACCCGTATTTTTGCCGTGAAAGGGCAATGTCCTAACCTTTAGACGAAGTGGGTTTTTTTTAAAAAAGCTAAATACTAAAGAGAAAAAAATTAATAAAAAATGAGCTATTCAAATAATAAAAGTAAAACGTTTTTTAAAAATTTAATAAATATTTTTGGGATTGGTAAAACGTTAGCATCTAATATTAATTATAAATTAGGATTAAATCAACGTAATAATCCAAAAATTATTAAAAAAAAACATCTTCATGAATTTGAAAAAATTAAAAAAAATTTACTTACTGAAAAGAAATTAAAAAATCATTTAAAAGAAGTAAATGTTTTTGAACAAAAAATTAAAACTTATAGAGGTTTAAGAAATAAATTACATTTACCTTGCCGTGGGCAAAGAACACATACTAATGCTAAAACTAAAAAAAAAATTAAAATTTAAATACAAATATAAAAAAAAAAGTGTTCTTTTAAAAAATAAAACACTTTTACGTTTAAAAAAAACATTTAAATCTAAACCATATTTTATAAATCCTATTTTTCAAAATATTATTAATGCAAAACTTGATAATAAAATAACTTTTAAAATAAATATAAGAATAACTCCTAATAATGTATTTTGTACTTTAAAAGATTTGATTAAAAATAAAGTCTTAGTAGTAAGTTCTGCAGGTAAATATAAATTAAATGTATCAAAGAAAACATTACGTTTTACTAATAAAATTATTATTCAAAATTTTATTGAAGAAATAAAATATTTGTTAAAAAAAGAATTGCTTATTATTAATATTAGTGGACCAATTAAAATACGAAAAAATATTGTAAAACAATTAGGTATTCTATTAAAAAATACTAAATTAATTATATGTATAGAAGATTTAAAAAGTTTTAATGGTTGTCGTGTACCAAAAAAAAAACGAAAAAAACAAAAAGGCTTACGTATTTTTAAATAATAGATTTTATGGAGAGGTGGCTGAGTGGCTTAAAGCATTGGTTTGCTAAATCAACATACAGAAATGTATCATGGGTTCAAATCCCATCCTTTCCACACAAATTAAAAAAATTATGTTTATCCTTATAACACTTATTAAAATTTTAATTATAATTGTCCCCTTATTAATTTCGGTAGCTTATTTTACATTAGCTGAACGAAAAATTTTAGGTGCTATTCAACGAAGACGAGGACCAAATGTTATTGGTACGTTTGGATTATTACAACCATTATCTGATGGTTTTAAACTATTAGTTAAAGAAACTGTATTACCCAGTAATGCAAATAAATTTTTATTTATTTTATCTCCAATTATTACATTTGTAATAAGTTTAATGGGGTGGGCTATTATTCCTTATGATAAATATTCAATGTTAGCTGATATAAATATTGGTGTATTATATTTATTTGCTATATCTTCTTTAGGTGTTTATGGAATAATTATGTCTGGATGGTCAAGTAACTCAAAATATGCTTTTTTAGGTGCACTACGTTCTGCCGCACAAATGGTATCTTATGAAGTTTCAATTGGATTTATAATAACAACTATTGTTGTTTGTTGTGGTTCTTTTAATTTACAAACAATTATTGAATCACAAAAAAATATTTGGTTTGTAATACCATTTTTTCCTTTGTTTTTGATGTTTTTTATTTCAGCTTTAGCTGAAACTAATAGACATCCCTTTGATTTACCAGAAGCAGAAGCAGAATTAGTTTCTGGATATAATGTAGAATACTCAGCAATGGGGTTTGCATTATTTTCATTAGGAGAATATGCAAATATGCTACTAATGAGTTCATTAAACGTAATACTTTTTTTTGGTGGATGGTTACCACCTTTAGTAATTTTAAATTTTATTCCTGGCAGTATTTGGTTTGGATTAAAAATTTGTTTTTTTGTAATTTTATTCGTATGGATGAGAGCTGCTTTACCACGATATAGATATGATCAATTAATGGCATTAGGATGGAAAGTTTTTTTACCACTTTCATTAACTTATTTAATGTTAACATTTTTTATTTTAGTATCATTTAATATGTTACCTTATTAAAGATTAAATATTTACTAATTTTTAATTTTATTATTAAAATACAAATAAAAAATTCTAATAAAAGTGTAAATAATAATAATAAAATAATTTGAGTATAAACATCTGGAGGACTTAAAAGTGTTGCAAACACTATATTTAAAAAAATAAAAAGTTTCTTCCAGTTTATTAAATTATTTAACCCTAAAAATGTTATTAAAAAAAATAAGATAGTAATCAATATAAGACTTATATTTAATAAATATAAAAAATCAAAAAGAAATAAAAAGTAATCGATAACTTTTAATTCAAAAAAAAAATTTAATCCTGAATTAAAATTTTTTGTGATCGTATTAAAATTTTCAAACCAAAACCAAATTTTAGGAAATAAAATAAAAAAGCCTAAATAATTTAAA
>Ga0209829_10000567_pt1 | contig 32690 bp, 32 predicted proteins | sample C_140205_EF_Meta_FD_187311 | JGI IMG/M metagenome (GOLD analysis project Ga0209829, IMG submission 187311) | Freshwater microbial communities from Lake Croche, Canada to study carbon cycling - C_140205_EF_MetaG (SPAdes) (version 2) | ecosystem: Environmental > Aquatic > Freshwater > Lake... | reverse complement strand
TGCACCAGAAATCGAATTAACCACCATTAATCCAGTACTAGTACTAGGCGCCCCACTCGATCTTAATTTTGGTGCTTCAGTTTCTGTCATTGAGAGAATTTTGAAAGCTAAAGATCCAATGGTTCCTGATTTAACTTTTTCTATTGTTGATGTAAAAGATGTAGCAGAAATGCACGTAAAAGCGCTGAGCATTGAGGCAAGCAAGAACGAGCGTTTCTTAGCTAGCTCTCGAGCTATTTCATATATTGAAATTGCACAAATTCTTAAGGCGGCATACCCAAAGCGCAAAATTGTGACCATGAAAGCCCCAACGTTTATTATTAGAATTTTGGCACTATTTGATAGCGATATCAAAGCAATACTTCCATCGCTGGGCGATACGACTGGAGTAAGCAATAAAAAAGCTCAATCAAAGCTGGGAATTTCATTTATACCTGTTGATAAAAGTATTACTGAAACCGCTGAATTCCTTATTCAGAATGGTCGCTAGAGGAGTTTTAAGGTGAGATTTATAATCTTCGTCATCGACGATTTATCGGGATCGGGTACGCCAGAAGAAATGGTTGCAATCGATGCTTTCAACGCTAAATTGCAAGCTAATGATCAGTTGTTATTTGCTTGCGGACTTTCATCACCCGAAAATGGAAATGTTATTGATAATCGCAAGGATGCCAACATCAATACTGGTAAACCATTGTTTGAAGCCAAAGAAACCTTCAGTGGTTTTTGGTTAATCAAAGCTGATGACCTTGAAGCCGCACGCATACTGGCTTTTGAGGGTTCTAAAGCCTGTAATCGAAAAGTTGAACTGCGTCCACTGCATGGATAAGCATTTTGAGCGAATTCTCAGCAAACACTGTTAATCAGCTTGATCCTTATCAAGATATCTCGACTAGATTCGCTGAATGGAAAATACTCAGGATCACTTACACAAGGCTTTTCGCGATAATCGCTTATTGGTCAAAGTCCCACAAGTAACGATCTATTTTTGGATTATCAAGGTCCTATGCACAACCGTCGGTGAGACTTTTGCTGACTTTCTCAATACCACCCTTGGCTTTGGTCTTAATGGTACGACATTTGCAACTGTAATCGCTCTTGCAATAGTTTTGTATTTTCAATTCCGTTCAAAAACCTACAGACCAGCCCTCTATTGGCTCGCTGTAGTTTTAATAAGTGTTGCAGGTACGCTTTTCACCGATAATTTAACGGATAACTTCAATGTTTCACTTCTGACCTCAAGTGTTGTTTGGGGAATACTTTTAGCGCTGACTTTCATTGCTTGGTATGTATCAGAGAAGACGCTATCAATACACAGCATTTACACCAACAAACGTGAGACGTTTTATTGGCTCACAATTTTGTTCACATTTGCACTAGGTACAGGCGTTGGTGATTTAGTCGCCGAACGATTTGACCTCGGGTATGGGATCTCCTTCTTTATTTTTGCTGGAGTGATTGCAGCTATAAGTATTTTATGGAAATTAAATTTTATTAACCACGTCTTAGCATTCTGGGCTGTCTATGTTGTAACCCGGCCACTTGGTGCAGCTATTGGTGACCAAATGGCCCAAAATGATCCGAAATATGGTGGTTGGGGTCTTGGTACAACTAAAACCAGCATTATTTTCCTTTCTGCAATTCTAGTATTGGTAACCTACCTTGTGACAACAAAAAAGGACCAAATTAATCTAGAGGAGAAGAATGTTTCACTCACTTAGCGGCGGCGATATTGCCTTAGTCGTATCTGTTTTCCTAGCGTGTGCCGTTGAAGCCGTTGAAGCGGTAACAATTATTTTGGCAGCTGGGCATTCTCGCGATTGGAAGTCGGCTTTTCAAGGAGTTATTTCTGCCCTCGTTGTTCTTGCTGCATTAATTATTGTCCTAGGTCCAAGCATTGATAAATTGCCAAAGAGCACGCTGCGGCTTGCCGTTGGGGGATTGCTGCTTGTGTTTGGAATGCAGTGGCTGCGAAAAGCAATTTTACGTGCCAGTGGGTTTAAAGCTTTGCACGATGAAGAGAAGATATTTAAAGAAGAAGTTGCTGCGGCAGAAAAAGTTGCCAAAGTTTCACACTTTGTTGTCGGTGATTGGTATGCATTCACGCTGGCTTTTAAAGGAGTGTTACTAGAAGGTCTCGAAGTTGTTTTCATCGTTGTCACATTTGGAATCATTCAAAAAGGCTCAAATCCGCAAGCGTTTAAATTGGCGGTATGGGGCGCCGCGCTAGCAGTAATTATTGTGGCAATTGCTGGCTTTGCCGTTCATAAGCCATTGTCTAAAGTTCCAGAAAATACAATGAAATTTATTGTTGGAATACTGCTTACCTCCTTTGGGATTTTCTGGGGATCCGAAGGCGCTGGTGCGGCGTGGCCACACTCTGATCTTTCATTGCTTGGAATTATTCCTGGCGTTGTATTGGTCTGCTTCGCACTTGTTGCCCTACTCAAATCCCGTAAAGCCCAAGGGAAACCAGTGCGTGCATTAAATCTTCCAACCTTTAGCGAACCCGGCAAAGATTCCAGCCGACTTGTACGACTTGGTGGAGGGTTTCTTTTCTTTTGGTACGACTTCATTATTGGAGATGATTGGCGAGTAGCAGCAGGAGTAGTACTCGGATTTTATGCAACACACGCGCTTGGTGTTAGTGCCTGGTGGATTATGCCGGTTGTCGTTGCAGCAATGCTTTCATACACGTTGCATGAAGCGACAAGACCGGTTAAAACTCCGGTTTAAAACTTTACTTTAATTAAAGTAAGCGATTATTGCGCCAGCAATTGTTAAGTTAATTGCATCGTTTGAAGTTTCGATAATCCAGACTTTGAAGTTTTCACCGCTAAAAAGTCGATGACTCAGTGAAGCGAACATCGCGATACCAACGCCAAGTGAGAAACCGATGAACGCGCCCTCGCTAATGCCGATGTGTAATCCAGCATGTTGCAGTGAAGTAACGATGAGCCCAAGTGTCAGCGTTTGAACAAGAACCCCAACAATCGTTCCACCGAACATGATCGCGGGCTTATTTTGCTGAGTTGTGAGTTCTCCAGATGCAATCCCTTTAGCTTTCATCCATGTCGGGTAAAAAGTTTTTGGGCCAAACCAGATACCACCGCTTATAAATGAAACGATAAAAGCCACAAGTACGCCAATTAGATTTAATCCTGAAAATGTCATGCGACGATTTTACATGAGCTTTAGTAAAAACTAATTTTCATCCTCAAAAATCATTAATGGCGTGCGCCAAAGAGAAGCACTAGCGAGTTCCTTGCCAGCTTTGCTATGGGCATTTGCTATCGACCCATGAACCGCTTTGGAGCTAAAACGAAGAAGTAGAAAGGCGGCGGGAAGTTCAATGAGAAAAGCTGAAACAAATGCAATTTTAAAATCCCAACCCGGCGTAGAAGTGACTACGTCAAACCAAGAGTCAATTATGAGCAAGGTTGTTGAAACCATTGCCCCAGGAATTGCTGCTTGTCGCTTATTCCATAGTGCCCAACTTGTGGCTAGCAGAGTCGCAGCCATGCCAATGTCGAAACCAACCCAAGCCAAGTCCCAGTGTTCTGCTCTGTACGAACTTGGCAGCGCTTTCATAAGATAAATGATCCAACCAAAGAGAATTATTACTGCAGCAATCAGCAGCAGACTCTGGATTTGGTGAGCTTTTAATTTTCTCAATTTGCTTGCTGCTTTAGCTTCGCCATATTAAAAGTTTAACTCAATTACTGTACTGTGGATAGAAAAAGGGCCCCAGGATTTCTCCTGAGGCCCTTTTCTGTAAATACTTAAGCTACGACGGCTGCCGCTGCAATTGTTGAGATTTCGAACTCAAGCTTGATGTTGTCTGAAACAATAACTCCGCCAGTTTCTAGGGCAGCATTCCATACAAGACCAAAGTCCTTACGGTTGATATCTGAAGAACCTTCGAAGCCGTAGCGGGCATTTCCATATGGATCTACCGCTGTACCTTCGTAAGCAAATTCAATTGTGATTGGCTTTGTGACATCTTTAATTGTCAGATTGCCTTCCACAACTAGCTTGTCTGATCCTGAGTCCTTAACTGATGTTGAAGCAAAAGTAATCTTCGGGAAGTTTGCTACATCAAAAAAGTCTGGAGACTGTAGGTGACCATCGCGGTCAGCGCTACGAGTATCGATTGAAGCGGCGTTGATTTCGATTGAAATAGTTGCCGCAGCATCTGCTACTACTGCTGAACCTGAAAACTCATTGAATGATCCACGAACCTTGGTCACCATTGCGTGACGTGCGCTAAAACCAACGCGGCTGTGTGAAGCATCGATTGTGAATGTGCCTACTGGCAAAGTTGATAAAACTGACATGAATATATGTTCCTTTGATTGTTTACATGAATGGGATCACTGACTGTGATACCCGGCAAGCATAACCAAAAATAGTTGAAATTTCAACTAAATCTACTTGGTGAGCGTTCTTCCACGCTCAATTTGAATAGGCCAGGCAATTTTCACGCCAAGTTTCTCGGCCGCATTCAGAGGCCACCGTGGATTTCGCAGCATTGCGCGGGCCATGAAAATTGCATCGGCTTCTTGAGCTTGCAGAATATGTTCGGCTTGCTCGGGTTCGGTAATCAGACCCACTGCTGAAGTTGGAATTCCTGTCTCCATTCGAATAGCCGTTGCAAATGGAACTTGGAAACCAGGTGTGGCTTTGATCGGGGCGTTATGAACATTTCCGCCAGTAGATACATCGATCAGATCGACGCCTAAAGTTTTTAATTGAGCACATAGTTCAACTGAATCAACTGGGCTCCAACCATCATCAACCCAGTCAGTTGCAGAGATTCGAACAAATAACGGGGTGCCTTCAGTGATAGTTTTACGGACCGCTTGTACAACTTCGAGTAAAAATCGTGTGCGCCCAGCAAAATCTCCGCCGTATTCATCGGTACGCTTATTACTTAGCGGTGAATAAAACTGGTGAAGTAAATAACCATGCGCAGCATGAATTTCAATTACATCAAAACCAACATCAACTGCACGCTTTGCAGCTGCTGCAAACGCAGCAACTAAATCTTTAATTTCCGCAACAGTTAATTCTCGAGGTTCTGGATAACCGTGAAATGCAATAGGGGATGCCGAAACACTTTGCCAACCACCTTCGGCAGCTGTAGCAATTGGATGATCTGATCTCAAACCAGTTGTAGAAGCTTTACGACCCGCGTGCGCTAATTGAATTCCGATTTTTACATTATGTAAGTGTGCAAAATCAATCATTGGTTTGAATGCTTGGGCATGTGCATCATCCTCGATGGATGGGCAAGCAATTGAAATACGGCCTTCAGGAACAACACCCGTAGCTTCAACCATAATTAAGCCAGTGCCACCTGTAGCAAAAGCACCTAAATGCACTCGGTGCCAATCGCCAACAAAGCCGTTAACTGCTGAGTATTGGCACATGGGTGATACCCAGGCACGATTTTCAAAGGTAACTGAGCGAAGGGTCAAGGGCTCAAATAATGTACTCATAGGTTCAGTATATGTCTGCATTAAAAAACAGCCCAACGAACTAGTTTTTCTCTGACATACTTCCACTCGTATCCTAATCCCAGAGCAACGATTGAAGAGTAAAAGTGTCCTCACAAGAGTTGACCAATCGCGAAGCTATTCGCAAGGGCTTACCTATTTTCATTACAGCAATCAATATGCGTGCCGGCTTAACGATTATGAGTCCGCTGTATCCAATTCTTAAAGCTCAATATCACCTCAGCTCGTTTCAGCTCTCTTTTCTGACCTCACTATCAGTGCTCTGTTTCGCCGCTAGCGCTTTTTTAATGCCTCTAGTAGGAAAAATTGGTGGCACCAATAAGGTAATCGCATTCACTTTGACGGTATTAAGTGCCGCAATTTTCTTGCGTGCAATTGGCAATCTTCCCATTCTTTTCTTTTCCTCTGTCACGGTTGGAATTGCAATCGCAGTATTGAATTTCTCATTACCGGTATGGGTAAAGGAAAATGCGCCAGCACATTCGGGTTTACTAACTGGTATTTACATCACCATCATGGGTTCATTTGCCGCCTTATCAACGGCCGTTGCAGTTCCACTTGCCCATGCAACTTCTTGGGGCTGGCGCTTTTCAATGGTGCCATGGTTAGTCATAGGCATAATTTCATCAACGTGGTGGCTGATCCGCATTTCACGGACTCCAGAAACTACTCATATGCAGATTAGTTCGAAGTTTCATTCTGTTTTGCTCAAAAAACCAGGTGCATGGAGTATCGCAGTATTTTTCGGATTACAGTCCATGCTTTTTTACGGCACTGCCACGTGGCTACCAACTATCTTGGTTTCAAAGGGTTACACCTTGAGCCATGCTGGCCTGGTAGTTTCCCTTACTGGACTTGCCGGTTCCTTAATTGGAATCGTTGCCCCGCATTATTCTTCTAAACTAAAAAATATCCGTGTGTTGCTTTTTCTATTAGGTTTAATGATTTCAGCTAGTTTCGCGGCGGTAATTTTCGATCACGGTGGCCGCTTAGTCATCTGGCTGCTTATTTCAAATATTGGCTTATCAATTACTTTCCCACTGTCGTTGCTGCTCACAGTTACCCGCAGCACAGAACCGGGCGAAACTAGGTCACTATCCATCATGGCTCAATCAATCGGCTATTTGATGGCAGCTTTTGCTCCAGGCATCGTTGGCGCAATTTTTGACTCAACCGCTAGCTGGAACATCGCATTAACAGTGCCGGTTGTGCTTGGCATAATTTTAGGCTTAGTCGGCTACTTTGCAGGAAAACCCGAAAAGATACTTATATAAGGCTAAAAAGTTAGGCAACGCATTACCATTAATCACTATTAACTAGATGCAAAGGTGAACCAATTGTTTGAATCGATTTTCTTAGGAATACTTCAAGGGCTCACCGAATTTCTACCAATTTCATCAAGTGCACATTTGCGCATTGCAGGTGCTTTCTTTAGCAAAGCCCAGGATCCTGGCGCTCGATTTACTGCAATTACACAGATTGGAACTGAGTTAGCCGTACTTATCTTCTTCCGCAATGACATCAAGAAAATTATTGTGGCTTGGTTTACGCAAACTCTTATGCGTAAAAAATTGCCTTCTGATCAAAAGTCATTAGCCCGCATGGGTTGGCTCATTATTATCGGCAGCCTTCCAGTAGCAATTTTGGGGTATGTCGGAAAAGACATCATTACAAATAACTTCAGATCACTGTGGTTAATTGCATCAGTGATGATTATTTTCGGTCTCATTTTGGGTTGGGCCGATAACTATGGCAAGAAGATTCGTGGCCTTGATGACCTTAATGCCACCCACGGTCTACTTTATGGAATCGCACAATCACTTGCTTTGATTCCAGGCGTATCACGTTCGGGTGCAACGATTGCCATGGGTAGATACCTTGGTTACACACGTGAAGCCGCGCTTCGCTACTCATTCCTTTTGGCGCTTCCAGCAGTATTTGGCAGTGGATTGTATGAACTCAAAGATGTACTCAAGTCAGGTACTACAAATGTTTTCACGCTTTCACAGACGCTAGTTGCAACAGGAATCGCATTCGTGATCGGGTACGTTGTTATAGCTTGGTTACTAAAATATGTGACCACAAAGAGTTTCAGACCCTTTATTATTTATCGACTAGTTCTGGGATCCACTGTTCTTATACTTTTGGCAGCAGGCGTTATTAATCCATGAGCAAGGCTCAAGTAACTGCGCACTTAAAAAAATTTGACAAGCAACAGCGCGCAGTTCTCACTCAACTGCGCGCTGCTATTGGTGCAGAGTTACCAATGGCTGAAGAGGTTATCAAATATGGAATTCCTACATTTGTGATTGAAGGAATACCAGTCATTGGATTTGATGGATTTAAAGCCCATAACTCCCTATTTCCATATAGCGGTTCGACCACAAAGTTTCTAGAAAAAGAGTTGGCTAACTATGTGCAGACTAAAGGTTCAATTCATTTTTCATTAGATAAGCCAATTCCAGTTTCACTTTTGCGAAAAATAATCAAAGTAAAAATCGCCCAGATTAATTCAGGATATCCAAATAAGGCGGGGGCCTATTTAGAGTTCTATGAAAATGGAATTATTAAATCAAAGGGAAAATTTAAGGCGGGGAAACTACACGGATATTGGGAGTGGTTTCGCAAAAATGGAATAATCATGCGATCTGGTTCATTTAAAAATGGTAAACAGTCCGGGCTTTGGACTACTTATGATCAGCGTGGAAAAGCTTTCAAAAAAACTAATTTTCCTAGCTAACCAATAATTGCGTAATTCACAATAAGTTCACAGAAAATAGTTACCTCCAGAGGGCGGGATACCCCTAGTCTTTAAACACTGAGACCAGATGGAAGTGACTTATGAGTGCGGGAAACAAGAATTTATTAAGGACCTGGATAAAGAACCCAATTTCCCGTCGTTCATTACTTGGCATCGCAGCACTGACTACTTTAGCTTCAACTTCAATTGGACGAGCTCTGGGGGTAACCGCACCCGTAATTACTCAAGTTCTAGGTCGCCCAACTGATACAACTATAGCTTTAAATGTGCTTTCCTCTGATCCAGTTACCGCCATTGTTGAGTTTGGGTATACAAAAACAAAATACAGCGTTAAGAGTAAAGAGTTATCACTTGATAATGGTGTTCCGGTTGTATTTGAACTTTCGGGCTTAAAAGCCGGCACAAAGATTTATTATCGAGTGAGTTACAAGGCCAAAGGCGCTTCTAGTTTTGTCGCTGGAAAGCAGTATTCATTTACAACAGCTAGAAAAGCGGGCTCCACTTTCACTTTCTCACTTCACGGTGATACTCACCCAGAACGTGCAGGCAAAATGTTTAACGCTGAGCTCTATACAGTGACATTAGCGAACATTGCTGCGCAACAACCGGATTTTCACATAATGGTTGGTGATGATTTCAGTATTGATCCAATTATTAGTAAGGGCCAAGCAGATCAAGCCGGTGTCGAAAAGATTTATAGCACGCATCGAAATTGGTTAGCGGCAACAGGAGCTTCAGTTCCACTTTTTCTAGTAAATGGTAATCACGAGCAAGCGGCGCAATATTTACTTGATGGAACAAATACCAATCCAGCAGTGCTAGCAGGGAATGCTCGGTTGAAATACTTTGCGCTCCCTGCACCTAATAATTTTTATACCGGAGACAAAACCGAAATACCTGGAGTGGGTTTGCCTCGCGATTATTATTCTTGGACGTGGGGAGATGCACTCTTTATTACATTAGATCCTTATTGGCATTCAACTTCTCCTGTAGATAATGTTGCAGGAGTTGTAGTGCCGGAGGATCAACCTGTGGCATCACCGGGGGCAACGCCTGTGGCGACGCCTAAACCCAAGAAGTCTCAAGCAACTACACCTGTAGTAGGCGGAAATTCGAAGACTGCAAATCTTTGGAGTATAGGCATTGGCGATGACCAATATGCATGGCTCAAAAAAACTCTCGAAACCAGTACAGCCAAGTACCGATTTATTTTTACTCACCATGTGATGGGTACTGGACGCGGAGCGGTAGAAGTATCAACGAACTATGAATTTGGAGGAAACGATCCAAAGGGTAATTCAACCTTTGCTAAGGAGCGTCCTAATTGGGAACTCCCTATCCATGATCTGCTTGTAAAAAATAAAGTGAATATTTTCTTTCAAGGTCACGATCATATTTTTTGCCATCAAGAGCGCGATGGTTTGGTGTATCAATCAATGCCGAATCCAGCCGATGACACTTTTTCAATGTTCAATAGCGATGCTTATTTGAGTGGTACAAAAGCTCCAAACTCTGGCCATGTACGAGTAACTGTTTCGCCGTCACAAGCAAAAGTGGAGTACTTTCTGGCAGCTCGCGAAAAAGATACGTCAAGAAAAAATATGCAACTTGCGCATAGCTATGTGATAAAGCCAAAGGCTTAATCGTGAGTAACCCATTACATTTTCTAACCAGACGTTCTTTTCTTAAAACTTCACTACTTATGCTTTTGCTTCCTTCACCACTAGCCAAAAGTTTTGCCGCGTCATCAGCAGTGTCGGCAAAGTTAGTTGGCCCAGCAACTGATACAGGATTTATAGTTGCCATAACATCAACTGTTCCAGCCAAAATCTATATTGAATATGGGTATAGTAAAAATATTTTTACCAGCAAGACTGAAACTATTTCACTGACCAAAGCCGGAACCACATCAATAACAGTTAAGGGATTAAAACCTTTAAGTAAAGTTTATTTTCGAGTGAGATATGCGACGGGAGCATTAAAAACTTATTTTGCACTTCCCCAAGTTACGGTAACAACTTCAAAAGAGATTGTCTCCAATATTTTCGCAGTACAAGCTGATCCCCACATGGACGAGAATTCAAGTGCAGATGTATATAACGGCACCTTGAAACAAATAGTCGCGGCCGAACCAGCATTTTTGATGGATCTGGGAGACATTTTTATGGTGGACAAACTGACTAGTAAAACTGAGGCAAACATTCGAGCTCGTTTTGAGCTCATGAAAGGTTTCTATGCCCAGCTAGGAAACATACCTCTTAAAATAACGCTTGGAAATCATGATGGCGAACTTGGATACAGTAGCTTTAATACGAAAAATTATCGTAAAGAATACTTTCCAGAACAAACCGGTGAGTTCGCATATTTCTCATTCAGTGGGCCTGACACATTGCACATTACGCTGGATCCTTTCACCTACACAACGAAGAATCCAACCGCAGATGGCTGGGAGTGGACCTTAGGAAAGACACAATACGATTGGTTAAGAACCACCTTGGAGACTTCCAATGCTAAATACAAATTTATTTATATCCACCATTTATTAGTCGGAGACCCACAGTCACGAGGCGGGGTAGAAATCGCAAAATATAATGAATGGGGTGGCAATAATAAAGATGGTACGTATGGATTTGACTCCAAGCGAGTAGGTTGGGGAAAGCCTATCCACCAGCTACTACTCGATAATAAAGTCCAAATAGTATTCAAAGGCCACGATCATTTATATGTAAAACAGGAGCTGGATGGAATTATCTATCAGACACTTCCCCAACCAAGTCACCCAGGCAGCAAAATTGATGTGACACAGTATGGCTATATATCTGGAAAAGGTGTGGGCGGTTCTGGTTTCCTAAAAGTGACGACTAGTTCTGCGGATGTGAAAGTAGAGTTCGTTTCATTTGACGGTGTTATTTTAGATCATTACACGCGATCGGCTTAAAACTTAGTGCAAAATATTTACTGCCCGCGCAATAACAAGACCGACCATGAGCAAAGAGGTCAATGATTGCACCATCATCAGTAATTTAGCCCAGCGGCTGAGTGGCATGGCATCGGTTGGGCTAAATGCACTTGCATTGGTAACTGAGATATACAGATAATCAAAAAAAGTTGGATGCCAGCCAGGGGCGGCATATTTCTCATCCGACATTTGTGGAAAAAGAAAATCTGGAACTTCTTTCAAATCTTGTGCACGTGCGCCAGGACCACCACGATCTAAATCCCAGTACCACAAAGAGAAAATAACGATGTTGGTGAGCCAGATGGATCCACCTGTCCACAAAAGATGTCCAGCATTTGTAATGGCTCCGTGAATAAGTTGATCGACCAGCTTTATTGCAGATCCAGTATTTGAAAGCGTCATGATGGTTGTAAGCACCATGCCCGTTGCCCGACTTGGAAGGTGGTGTGTTGAAATTCGCTTAGAGCCAAGTGCTATAACAGCAACAAGCAGAAGGGCTTCAACGATGCAGACTAGTTTTTGAAAGGGGAGTGAGAGTTCTTTCGGCAAGATGTATTGCAAAAAGATGACAGTAAATACAACCAGGGCTACAGGTAAACGGTGTTCACCATCATGTTGCCTACGCCAGTGGGGAAGAGGGAATTGCCCAGGTTCAAAGCTCATGCTTTAAGTATGGCTTAATTAACTTCCCGGGCTCACTGTCGACATGTTGAAGTCCTTGATTACTAATGGTGGGACCGAGACGTTAGACATGTCTCCTGCCCATTCACGTGGCTGAGTCCACTCGGATGCACCAGCATGAGCGATGCGGCCCAAGGCTGACACAGGTGAATCATTCCAACGGAAGTTATTAGTAGCGCCAACCACTTCGCCGCCCTTAACGTGATAAACACCGTCACGAGTTAAACCAGTAAGTAATAGTGAGTTTGGATCAACCATACGGATATACCAGAAAGTTGTAAGTAGCAAGCCGTTATCAACTTTCTTCACTAAATCTTCCAAAGTTCCAGTAGCACCATCGACACTCATAACTAAATTTTCTCCCAGAGGAGTGAAATCTAAGTTAGTAAGCTTTGCCGATGCTCGCGTTGAAATCAGTGACTGCAAAACACCATCTTTGAGCCAATCAACGCGCTTAATAGGTTGACCATTATCAAAGACTGATGAAAATGGTGAACTTACTGCAGTTGCAACAAAGTTCGATGCTGGAAGTTGTTTGAACGCTGGATCACTAAAGAATTGAAGGCTCACATTTGAAAGCTTCTCACCAATGCGAGTTCCGCCACCCTTTTTAGAAAATACTGATTGACCTTCATGCGCATCGCGGGCACTTGAAACCCACATCATGTAGGTGAAGAGATCGGAGACTGAACCTGAAGGCAAAATCGTGTCATATCGCCCCGCCGGTAAATCAACAGTTTTTGCTTGCCACGTTAAACGTTGGCGGATCTGAGCATCGATATTGGCAACAGATACATCTTTGAAATCACGAGTTTCAACGCCAGCCCATGTTGAACGTGAACGACCATGAGACTTTCCAGTCATTTCTACGCGACCGACAGGTGAGTCCTTGCGCAAACGTAAACCACCTTTAGAACCTACCCACGTAGTTTCATTGGTGTGCTCGGAATAACCAAAGAGTTCGATTGAATCTGCAACTGAGCGAGAAAACATATCACCCAACGCTGGAGCAAAAGTAGAAAATACTTCTGGACCAGTTGGAACATGTTCTGCGGCCCAGTCGCCAATAGAAACATTTGTTGCGATTGGTGCGAAATCATCGGCTTTTCCGGCAGCTTTTGCTGCAGCTACAGCTTCAGCGAGAATGTGTGGAACATCAGCCAATGAAACATCTGTGCGAGTAACTCCACCAGAAGCCATTGCGCCATCAGTTGCAACGAATGCAATTACGGTAACGCTGCGTTCTTGAATAACTCCGTTAGTTGTTAATGTGCTTGCGGCCCACCGTAAGTTTGCTTGGGTCTTATCGCGCACAACAACGATGCACTCATCGCACGTTGCGGCCGAAGTGATTTTTTCAATTAAGTCTTGAGCAGAAATCATTTTCCAGCCTCCGCAACAGTGTTAAGAATATTTACTTTGTCGAAGATTGCCGCTGGGCAACCATGGCTTACCGCTGCAATCTGCCCCGGTTGAGCTTTACCGCAGTTAAAAGCACCACCTAACACGTATGTAGAAGGTCCACCCACAACTTTCATTGATCCCCAGAAGTCAGTAGTTGTTGCTTGATAAGCAACATCCTTTAATTGCCCAACAATTTTTCCATTCTTTACGCGATGGAACTGTTGGCCAGTAAATTGGAAGTTATAACGTTGCATATCAATTGACCAGGATTTATCGCCCTTGATAATGATTCCATCTTCCATAGAAGCAACCATTTCATCATAAGTAGGGCCAGTTGGATTAGGTTGAAGTGAGACGTTAGGCATGCGCTGAATAGGTACGTGAGCTGGTGAATCGGCAAAGGCACAACCATTGCTGCGATCGCGATTAACGCGGGCGGCAATGCGGCGATCGAGCTGATAACCAACCAATACGCCATCTTTAATGATGTCCCAACGCTGGGCAGCTACGCCTTCATCGTCAAAGCCCACCGTGCTTAAACCATGCGGAGTATTGCGATCACCAGTTACATTCATTAACTTCGATCCATACTGCAGATTATTTAACTTATCTGGAGTGGCAAATGAAGTACCTGCATAGTTGGCTTCGTAACCAATTGCACGATCGAGTTCAGTTGCATGGCCAATAGATTCGTGAATCGTCAACCAAAGATTTGAGGGATGAACGAGAACGTCATAGCGCCCTGGCTCAACTGAAGGAGATGCCACTTTTTCGGCCAGCAGAGTTGGAAGTTCAGCAATCTCGGCATCCCAATTCCAATGCGAGTTACCCATCCACTCCCAACCAAAACCGGCAGGGGCCGCAAGTGTGCGCATAGATTCAAAACCACCAGCACCTACTGAGATTGCCTCAATTTGAGTTTGAATGCGAACACGTTGTTGCGTGGTACTAGTTCCATAAGAATCGGCATAATGCTTTTGTTCTTTTACATACATTGTGTGCGCAGAGGTGTGGTTAACAGAATCACTCTTCAGAAGTCGGTTACTTAAATCAGCTAAGCGATCTTTTTTCTCGGCATCTGAAACTGAGAATGGATCAATTTCATAATCAGATACCCAGGTTTTTTCGGCGTACACAGGTTCAGTAACTAGTGAGACTAATTCGGTAGATAAAGGCTTTGAAGTCTTGGCCATTGCAACCGCAGTCACTGCAAGTTTCTTAGCAACGTCAACGGAAATTTCTGGTGATGAAGCAAAACCCCATGCACCGTTCACAATTACTCGAACACCTAGACCGGCATTTGTTTCATCACTTTGCATTTCGGGCCGTGCATCGCGTAACGACAACAAACCATTTCGAGTTCGTTCGATTCGCACATCAACATGTGATGCGCCCGCACCTTTAGCGGTACTAATAGCGGCATCACTGACGGCAGCTAATGGGAGGGCTAGAAAATCTACATCTACTGAATTATTCATTCCGCAACCTTAGGTCACATTCGACTCCAGGGCTAGCACTCCTCGTTTTATCTCACATTTTACGTGTGACATGGGCAATAAATCGGGCCGTGAAAGTGACTCACTAGATAGTGCAGCAAGAGGTGACCCTCACAAAAAAAGCCTTTAAAAAAACTCCCACTGCGAAGATTTGCATATACAAAAAAGAAAAATTCAGGGAGAGATGAGAGAAAAATGAAAAAATATTCAATCACGATGGTGCGAGTTCTAGCCATTGCCTGCGCATTAACACTTGTTGCGACACATACAACTTCTGCTAATGCAGCTTCAAAGACAATTACTTGCTACAAGGCAACTACAGTGAAGAAAGTTACCGCAGCAGCTCCTAAGTGTCCTACTGGATATTCAACAACTAAACCCGTTGTAAAGGTAACCGCACCTGCTGCAACTAAAGCTGGATCAGTTGCTCTTCAAGGCACCTACAAAGGCAAGATTTCAATTCTGTTTGGAGATTCATTCCTTCAAGTCACAAAAGTCGATGCAACCGGGACAGGTAACGTTGGCGGATTAAGTGCAATGACTGGAACTGCATCTTCATCACCTGCAAGTCAGTGCGATGGCTTTGATGGTAAAGGCGTCATTAGTGGTGGTGGAAATACGTTGACACTAGTTTTTGATTCAACATCTCAAGGGTGCGCAGACTCAGACTCTGCTCCAGCCACCGTGACTTTTAAGGGCACAGCAAAAATTACTGGAGGAACTGGCAAATTTGCTGGCGCTTCCGGAGTTTTAACTGTTAAAGGAACTTTTGACATCAACACTAAAGGTGTGGCTAACACCACCGAAACTACAAATTTCAGTATGGATCTAGCCGGAAACATCATCACTAAATAGTTTTTCCAACCCACGATAACGAGGAGAAGATAATGAAGAAATTAATCTCAAGTATTGCAATCGCAGCTTTGGCACTGGTTGGCGCAGTTGTGACATCAGGTTCTGCAGTTGCAGCACCCGCGGCATCTACGTTGATTTTGTCTGGCGGAAGTGGCGTTTTCCAGCTTGATCCCATCACCATCAACGCAACGGCCAATAATGCCGGTGTAGTTGCTTTCAAATTGGGCGGCAAAGTAATAACTGGTTGTGATGCTGTAGCAACAACCTCGGTCTCACCGTACGTTGCTAAGTGCGCATGGGTTCCTGCCGCTGCAGGCGCTGCCGCCCTTTCAGGCTCATTCACACCAAGTGATCCAGCAAATTTTGGCCCAATTGATTCACCGGTTCTCAATGTAAAAGTTGGTGTGCCAACACAAGGCGTTGTTTCACCTATACATATATATGTAGACACTGTTCTTGCTAGCGGAACTTCCGGGGCACTCGGACCACGTTTTGGTGTCAGTTGCGCAATTACTAATGAATATATAACTGGCCAAGGCATTGTTTTTAGAGTGTATGCAAATAACTCTGATCAAGGCGGCGCAGTTATGGATTCAAAAAATACTGCAAAGGCCTACATCGAAATTGCCGGCGTAAAAGATCCATTACAACTTACGTATGGAAACCACAGCGGAATAGCTTTTTGGACCGCGATTCTTAAAACCGGCGCTGCACCTTTGTATAACACTCTTGGAGTCATTAACTACAAAGTAACTATGGTTGCAAAGGATTCAACAACCATGAAAGTGCTTGCCACCAAACTTGTGGCACAAGTTGTTAATGGCAAGCGGGTCATAGGAGCAGATGGCAAGAGTGTTTACGACCGCGTTAGCTATTACCGCACCGTAAGCGTCTCACCAGCACTTAAAGGTGCAACCGGCACATTCACTCCAAACTGGACTGCAGCATCACTTCTTACCCTCTTTGCACTTCCAACTGCTTAAAAATTTCTTGAAAATCAATTAACCACTAACCGTTTTATTAGGGAGAGATAATGAAAACTAAATCAAAAGCATTAAAGATGACAATGGCAGCGCTGCTGGCGTTAGCCGTTGTATCACCAGCCAACGCTGCTGAGACGACGACTACATTGACTACGTTGGTACCTCCTACAGATCTTGCTGGAGTGCCAGCGTTGCCATTTACCGGTGCAACGGCTGATCCATTTACTTTGCCAGAACCAAGTGCAAATCTCATTATCACTCCACAACAGGGATATATAGGAGATGCATTTTCAATTGAAGGTAAAGCTCTTACTGCGAATTCTGATGTAACTCTTATCTGGGGAACTAGTACTGCCACATGGCTGGCCGATGTCCTTCCAAACTCGGTCAACTACATGGGAGTGAAATTCACCAAAGTAAATATTGTGATGGCAACGGTTAAAACTGATGCAACTGGGAACTTTATTTTTAAGACCAAGGTGCCTTCAGATTTTGGTGGAGTGCATGATATTTATGCAGTAGTTAATGGTGCTTCAGTGGCACATGGTGGTTATCAGATCAGCCGCAAAGTAAGCATCTGGCCAACAAGTGGCCCAATTGGTACTCCAATTACCGTGAACTACACGGGTCTTGGCGCAAGTTTATATACCGCCGGTGGTTCAGTTCTTTGGGACAACAAATTTGCTGGTGAAATGCAAGCATTATGGACTCGCGGAAGTGCAACCACCATGATTCGCGCATCGGGTGAAATCGGAAAACATGTACTTCAAGTCCAAGATGGAATTGGAATTACATACTTAAACATCATTCAGTCACCAGTTCCTTATGCAAATGGAGGAAGTGCCACTTTTAGAATAACTCGCGATGCGGGAGCTCCTGCGCCTTACATTGTTTTTCCAAAGAAAGTCACACCCACAGTTGCACTTCGAACCACGCTCACAACTATCGGTTTAGATCCAGCATCAAATGCAACTGTAACGCTGACAAAGTCCGAAGGGCCTGTGGGAACTAAAACCACAGTTAACGTTAAAGGAATGGTTACAACTGGTGCGCATACGTTGGTTTTTTCAACGGTAGTTGGAAGTCGAGTTAACTGTCCAACAAGTACTTGCTGGATTTACAATGGAATCCCTTTGGGAAATATAGATATAACTTCTGCAAATTTTTCAAAAGAAGTTCAAATTCCTGATAATTTAGGTGGTTGGCATGTCATCCAAGTCAAGAAGGGTGATGTGGTAGAGGCTCAAATTCCATTCTATGTACAGGAGAGCATTTTTAATTATGTAGATAAAGCGGGCAAAGTTCTCAGTGCTGGAATTGCAAAAGCAGACCCAAACCCAGCTCCAGAATCTCGAGATGGTTCAGGTAAGCCCACTAATACATTTAAATTGGGTGAAGATTTCACTATTGCAATGAAAGGCGTTGGCTGGACTCAATTTGATAACACGTTGGCAGTAACCTACGACAATAGTTTCATCGGTTATGGCTGCGGATTTAATTCAAATGGCTACATGGTCATTCACTTAAAAGCGACTGGCGCCCTTGGAACTCACATCATTGATTTACACCCATTGATGTATACCAATCAGCCTTCCTTTGCCGGAACTCCTTATGGAATGTTGCCAGTGCTAACTGCCGACCGAGATTTTGCGGCTCTAGCTTTGGGGTATCAACTTCCAGCGGTTCACTTCGCTATAACTATTACGAAGTGATGTGATTCTGGCTTAAAAGGCTCCATAATTACCCAATGCTCGAAGAAGTTACATGTGTTGAACTCAGCAACGATGACTGGGTTCGACTTCGAGATATTCGTTTAGCCGCACTTCTTGATAGCCCAGAAGCTTTTGGCGGCAAATATGAGGATGAGAGACTTTTCGACGAGCAACGTTGGCGCGCAGAGTTTGCTAAGCAAGCCTTTGTTATTGCATCGGTGAGTGGCGTTGATGCAGGCATGATGTACATCGAAAACCTAAATGGTGACTTTGATGCAACTTGCTGGATTGGTGGTTGTTGGACTGACCCACAATTTCGCGGAGTAGGCCTCATGCATGCCATGTTTAAATTTTTAGATGAACAAGCCAGTCAGCGAAATTGGCAGGTGCAAGGTTTAGGCGTATGGCAAGACAACTTTTTAGCAATTGCGGCATATGAAAAATTGGGTTTTGTAGCTATGGGCGATCCTCAACCTAGTTCACGCCAGCCTGGAAAGTTTTATATTCGAATGATTAGGAAAACATCGAGGAGTTAAATCTCAGATTTTTGATACGTGGCTTTTGCTATCCAGTCAGGATTAATTTCTACACCCCAACCTGGGCCTTGCGGAATTTGAATTGCGCCATCTTCGATTGCAAAAGGATTGCCGAGAAAAAGATCTTTTTGAAGGGGGTAGTAATCAAAACCTTCAATAGAAAACTCGAGGTACTTGCCTGGGTTAGGAATCGCTCCTAGTAAGTGCATCGTGCAGATAGTTACCAGTGAAAGATTGGCACTGTGTGGAGTAATAGGCATACCGGCTTTTTTAGCCATCTCTACAACTTTTAATGTGCGCCAAATTCCACCCATGTACATGATGTCAGGTTGCAACACATCTACGGCATGCATATCAATAATGCGCTGCCACGTAACTAGATCCCAGTCTTGTTCACCGCCAGTCACATCTATTGCTAGGGCATCGGTAACTTGTTTAGTTTCCTCTAACTCCCAATATTTACAAGGCTCTTCAAAGTGGCTGATTCCTTCGGTCTCTAACAATTTTCCAACTTCGATGGCGCGTTTTGGCGAAAAGCCACTGTTGCCATCAACAAGTTTAGAAATTCCATCACCTAGTGCGCGCGACACAACGGGGACAACCTCTTCGGTACGTCCTGGCCATTCATCAATATCGTTTCCACATTCTGCACCCACACGCCACTTAAAGGCATCAAAACCAAACTCATCGCGGAGTTTCACAAGGCGCGCAGCTTCATCGGCCGGAGTGATATCGCGGCGCATAGATGATGCGTACGTGCGCAATTTTTTAGCGGTCCCACCCAATAGTTCAACAACGGGTTTAGCTTCAACTCGGCCACGTAAATCCCATAGCGCAGTATCTAGACCTGCATTTGCACGGCAGCGATAACTTCCTGGAAATTTATGTTCGCGGGCTTCAACTAAAGTGATGAGCGCACCAATATCAGATGCATCTTTACCCAAAACCCACGGTGCAACTTGGCGATGAAATATTTGCGCAGTTATATCTGAGTGATAATTTGAAACTTGACCCCATCCGATGTGACCATCAGAAGTCGTTACTTTTACGAAACCAACAAAATCATTACAAAAAGTTTCTAGCTTTGTAATCGAACCAAAGATCATCCCGCAGCCTTTACGAAAACCGGCATATCAAGGAGCGATACTTGTACTAAAGCTCCTGCGCCAATTCCTGCGGCATCTAAACTTGGTAACTGGGCAGTAATACGGGTGCCATCAGTCATAGAAATTGTAAGGCGACATGAAGCACCAAGGAAACTAGCCGAAGTAACGGTGGCGTTACCGGATTTGCTTGCAATAACGTCAATACTTTCTGGGCGAACAAGTGCAATTCCGTTGCCTGAAGTAACTGACCCTGGCAGAGTTTTAAGGACGCTTCCTAAAACTTCGATGCTACTTGAACTTACTTTGCCTGCAATGGGATTAGTTAAACCGACGAACTCAGCTACGAAAGCCGTCTTTGGGCGGTCGTAAAGTTCGGCAGGGGCAGCGATTTGTTCCAGCTGCCCATTGCGCATAACACCTACGCGATCGGCGATGCTGAGCGCTTCTTCTTGATCGTGAGTTACAAATAAAGTTGTTGTACCGAGCTCCATTTGAATGCGGCGAATTTCTTCACGCAGCTGTGTACGAACTTTTGCATCCAGCGCTGATAGCGGTTCATCCAATAGTAAAACCTTGGGTGAAATCGCTAGCGCACGAGCTAGCGCTACACGTTGTTGTTGCCCGCCCGATAATTGATGCGGAAAGTGACTAGCGTGTGTTGAAAGACCAACAAGTTCAAGAAGTTCAGCTGAACGTGCTTTACGCTTATCTGCAGCGGTTTTGTGGGCACGAAGTTTTAAACCATATTCAACATTCTCGCGCGCAGTCATATGTGGGAACAATGAATATGCCTGGAAGACCATTCCCATTCCGCGCTTATTAGCGTTTTGAAAAGTAACATCTTTACCATCAACGATGAGCTGACCGCGATCTAATTCTTGCAAGCCCGCTAGTGCGCGAAGCGCCGTTGTCTTTCCACATCCTGATGGACCGAGGAGTGCTACTAATTCACCTTGTGCAATCTCAAGATTTAATCCGTCGAGGGCACGAACCTTTCCAAAATGCTTGGACAGATCAACTAGTTGTACATATGTCGAGGAGCTCAACGTAATGTCCTTTCGATTTTAGACGAGGTCAACGTCGAGAACTGCACTTCGACGCTTCTTAGTAGGGATGAGGAGAAGTAAAACAAGTACAAAAAGAATTGAGGCGAGTGAAACTGCTACTGCCACGTTTCCATTTGTACGGCCGATTTGTGCAATTACTACTTGGAAAGTCTTGTAGTTGAGAATATTTGAAATTGTGTACTCACCAAGCACCAGCGCAATGGCAATAAATGAGCCGTTCACAATTCCCGTTTTAATCGTTGGCATGATGATTCCAAAGATGACACGGCGTGTATCAGCCCCCAACGTGCGCGCAGCTTCTGCCAGCGTATGAATATCGACGGCATCAAGGGCCGCGGATAAAGATCGGTAGGTGTAGGGCAAGATCAACATTGAATAAACACCCGATAACGTAATAGGTGATTCAGTTAAGTGAATCGAAATCCAGCGATACAACGGGGCGATACCTACCACGATAACAATCGCTGGAATTGCTAGGGGGAGTAAGCACAGAAGTTCAAATGGGCGGCGAAGTGCGGGTAGTTTCAAATGTACCCAAATCGCAGTAGGCACAATTAAGAACAAAATTAATGCCATAACAATTGCCGCAGTGATTAATGAGCGACTGATTGCTGCAATTAAATCTGGCTGTCCAGGAATAATTTTCCACGCTCTGAAAGTGCGGCCCTTATCTTGGAAACCAAAAGGCTTAGTTGAAAAGTCATACATGGAGTACAGCGGAACAATGAGATAAGTTCCAACAAATCCAATAATCATCCAACGCCATATGCGGACGGGGAGTTTTTGCTTCATCGGCGCTGCTCCCAACGGCTCACGCGCTTACGCAACAAAGCATAAAACGTCATCGCGATAATCACTACAACAACCATAAAGAATGAGAGAGATTTCGCTTCGGCTGGATTAGCTCCACCAGTTTCACTGGTAAGCGCCGTTGCAATTTCAAGAGGAGTTAAGAAGTCTGACAAGTTAATCAGCGTTGCTGCAGTTGCATAGGCTGAGAACGAGTTAACAAAAAGTAAAAGTGCCGCACCGGCAAAAGATGGTGTCAAAATTGGGATGCCAATTCGAACCCAGTATTCATGGGCTTTGCCACCCAACGCATCGGATGCTTCGCGCCATTGCGGCTTCAAGTTTTCAAGTGTTGGTAAGAAAACCAAGACCATCAGTGGGATTTGGAAAAATGTATAGAGAACGCTGATTCCAAATTTTCCATATAACCATGATGAATCTGCTAAAAATGAGTGCGGTGCAACTTTAAGTGCGATATTTGCAACTAAACCGTTGAAGCCAAAAGTTGCAAGGAAAGCGAAAGTCAACATCACGCCACCGAATTGGGCGAGCACCGAGCTCAAAGCCACAGCAACTCGGTAAAAATAACCACCAGGTTTTCCATTTACTAAAGCCCAGGCAAATAAACCGCCGAGAATTGCGCCGGCGATCGCCGTCTTGGCTGAAATCTCTAATGAGTTAGCAAATGCATGCCTGGCAACTTTTGAATTAAAAACTTCTTTCAATACTGATGTACTGAATTTTCCATGTTTGTCTTGGAAAGCACCTGAAGCAACATTCCAAGTTGGATACAGTAAAAATAATCCACTGACTAATAAGAATGGGACAACACCTAAGTACGCGCTCTTTCCACGCCAATACCGAGAACCGGTCCTGCCATTGGCAGAACCGGTTCCCTTGTATTGAAGTTGAGTCAATTAATTGACCTTATTTTGCTACTTAGTTAGTTCCTACAGCTGCAGGCCATGCAGTTTTTAGATATACACGAGCCTTTGCTGTCTGATCGGCAGTTGCCTTTTCAGCAACAATCTTGCTAACACCGATAGCTGCTTTTCCTTCAGCAGATGCACGGCCAGTCTTTAGTAGCCATACCCATAGAGTTGGAGTAGCTCCACCGGTTGCCCAGATAGTTGCACCTGTTTCGCCGAGTGAGTATTCCATCCATAGACGTGCACATGCTGGGTGTGGTGCCCAAGCAGATACTGCGCTGTTGTATGTAGAACCAACTGCTGCAGGTGTGTACATCTTCCATACCTTGCCTGCTGCAGCCATTGTCTTTACAACGCCAGCTTGGATGTAACCGTTGTCAATAACAACTGGTGTCTGTCCTGAAGCAATAGTTGCCTCTGTTGGGTTAACGTTGATGAAATTTCCAGCTGCCTTGAGCTTGGCAAAGAATGCAACACCCTTTGTAACATCATCAAATGTTCCGCCAAGTGCCTTGTTAATCATGAAGATACCGTTCATAGCAGCTGAAGAACCTAGTGGATCTCCATTAAGAGCAATTTTGCCTTTGAACTTTGGATCAAGCAGATCATTAAGTGATGTGATTGTTCCAAGTGCTCCGCTGTAACCGATTGTCATTGTTCCTGTGTAGTTTGGTGAAACTTCAGCAGTTGGATCAATTGACTGAGCGAACTGCAAGTATGACCAAGTCTTGGCCTTGTATGGCGCAAATGTTCCAGTTCCCAAATACTTAACTGCAACTGCTAGACCAATGTCGAATACGTCAGGTGAACGGTTAGTTCCCTTATTTGTGACTGCAGCATCAATTTCTTCCTGTGAAGAACCTTCTGGGTTAGCTTCATCAATCTTGACGCCGTAAGTCTTGGCGAATCCTGTAATCATGTCGCCATAGTTTGCCCAATAGTGAGGCAGAGCGATGACGTTAAGTTGTCCTTCTTTCTTACATGCAGCTGCAAGACCGGCCATGCCGCCACCTTGTGAGGCGTTGGTGATCTTTGCGTAGTTAACGGCAGCTGATGCAGAAGTAGTGCTTAGTGCTGGGATCGCTAGTGCAACAACAAGTGCTGCAGCTACTGATCCGCTTGTGAATTTATTAAACTTCACTACGTTCCTCCTAGTTGTAAGTGGTATGTGTTTTGTCATACATCCTTATCCATTGCAATACACGTGTTGATTGCAAGTGATCTGGAATTTTGTACTTACGTAAAACGTATTTAGTTAAAAACTAATACGTTTCGCGCCCCCTCCCCAGCTCTTAAACGATCAAAAGCTGAGTTAAGGCCCTCTAAACCTATCCGCTCAGATATGAGTTCGTCGAGGAATAGTTCGCCATTTAGATAACTTTTTACTAACGCAGGTACATCTTTTCTCAGATTAGCTGAGCCGAAATAGCAGCCTTTAATGGACTGTTCATTGACGAATGGGCCGGCATCCAGCGTGATGGTGGCGCCATTTTTCATGAGGCCGACCAAAATGAGCGTGCCATCTACACCGACCGTGCCCCATGCCTGTTGGATCGTGCTTTCACGGCCCAAAGCTTCGAAGGCATAGTCCACTCCGCCACAAATTTCTTTGACTTGTGCAACTGGATCACCGGTTGCGCCATTAACGACATGAGTTGCGCCAACTTTTTTTGCTAAATCTAACTTTTCTTGAGTGACATCAATGGCGATGATTGTTGTAGCACCGGCCATACGTGCACCTTGAATAATATTTAAGCCAACTCCGCCACAACCAAAGACTGCAACCGTGGAACCCGCTTTAACTTGCGCGGTATTAACAACTGCGCCGTAACCCGTTAGTACTGCGCAGCTAATTAAAGCTGCCCGATCCAGTGGCATCTCTTCAGGTATAACGACGGCACCTGATGCTGGGACTACAACGTATTCGGCAAATGATGCAACGGTTAAGAAGTGATTAAGTTTTTCGCCATTATGACTCAGACGTGAAGTTCCATCAAATAAACCGCCAACCGACATCGCATTTCCTGCAGTTGAGCAATAATTTGGACGACCACTCTGGCAGTAATCACATGTACCGCAATTAGGGACAATCGACATGATCACGTGATCTCCGACAGCAACACCGTTCACATCGGCGCCAACTTCAACAACAACTCCTGCAGCTTCATGACCAATGACGGCAGGAAATGGAACAAGTTTGCGCTTTCCATCAACAGCATTTAAATCACTTGCACATAAACCACTTGCCGCAACTTTTACTAAGAGTTCGCCAGATTTAGGTTTATCTAATTCAACTTCTCTGACTTCAAATTTCGAGCCGATGCCATCTAGAACCGCCGCCTTCATTTTCACCGTATTACTCCTTCGATTAGGCGCAGTTCGCGCAGTTGTTGCTGAGCAAATTACTAGTTAAGGTCTACCCACGTTGTTTTGAGTGCACTGTACGCATCCAAGGCATGAAGTGATTTATCACGGCCACTGCCAGAAGCACCAAAGCCGCCAAATGGTGTGATGACATCGAGCATGTCAAAGGTATTTACCCATACAGTTCCTGCGCGAAGTTTGCGCGCAAATTTATGAGCTCTGGCCACATTGTTCGTCCAAACGGATGCGGCTAAACCGTATTCAGTGCCATTTGCTAAACGGAGAGCATCTTCTTCATCTTTTGCATCGATAGCGACAAGGACTGGGCCAAAGATTTCTTCTTGGGCAAGGCGTGAATCGGGTTTGACGTTATCTATCAATGTTGGCTTAATAAGTAAGTCACTTCCAGTTGTCTTATCGCCACCGAAAATTAACTTTTCGCCATCTTGACCAATTAAATCTAAATAAGCATTAACGCGATCGCGCTGAAGTTCGGAGACTAAACCAGCCATCTGAGTAGCTGGGTCAAATTGATTTCCAACAACAAAGCTTTCAAGGAACTTATGTAAATGCGCAAATAACTCTTCTTTAACGCCTTTTTCAACAATGATTCGTGAACCGGCATTACAGGTTTGTCCGGCGTTGTAATAAATTGCCCAAGCGATTGTTGACGCGGCAGCTTCCAAATCAACGCAATCATTGAGAACTACTTGCGGACTCTTTCCGCCCAGTTCCAACGAGACTTGTTTCATATTTGATTCTGCGGCGTACTGCATCATCTTGCGACCAGTTGGTCCGCTACCGGTAAATGCAATCTTGGCTACATCCATGTGACGCGCTAAAGCTTGCCCTGCTTCTGATCCAAGGCCGGGAACAACATTAAATACGCCATGGGGAAGGCCCGCGGCAACTGCGAGCTCAGCCATCTTGAGTGCGCTCAGTGAGGAATTTTCAGCGGGCTTAACAACAATACTGTTGCCCATTGCAATTGCTGGACCTAATTTCCAACTGGTAATCATCATGGGATAGTTCCACGGAACAACTGCGCCAATTACCCCCAGTGGTTCACGTGTAACCATTGCTAAAGCATTACGTGGCGCAGGTGCAATCTCGTCATAAGTCTTATCGATTGTCTCGGCATACCACTGAATCACTCGAGTTGAATTAGGTGCATCAACACTCAAGGCATCACTAATTGGTCGGCCAGTGTCGATGGCTTCTAGTAAAGCTAACTCTTCTTTATGTTCGCCAAGAAGTTGAGCCCAGCGCAACATAATCGCTTTTTTATCCCGCGGATTCATCTCACGCCAAATTCCGGAGTCAAAAGCTTTCTTAGCTGAAGCAACTGCACGATTTATATCTTCAACATCGCCAGAAGCTACATTACAAATTAGATGGCCATCACTTGGCGAGAAATTTTCAAAAGTTTTTCCAGAAGCGGCATCGACGAATTTGCCATCGATAAATAGTTGGGATTGTGGTTTTAGCTCAAGAGCACGTTCTTGCCAACTTTTATTCTGCGACATGTGGCTGATGCTATCGGCTGGAGGTTAATTTTTAACTACGCGATAAGTAGAAAGCGTTGGATCGGTGGCATACGCGATGCGAACCCCAGCGGCTTTAGTGGCCGCTAAACCATCGAGAATAGTTGGGGTAAGAATTTCACCTGGCGCCACCACGGCAACACCTGGGGGATACGGCGCGATTAAATCGGCAGAGATTTGCCCTTGAGCATCTTTGGCCGAAACCATTTGTGTTGAAGCAAAGTAGGCATCCCGCATCGAAATTGCAAGGGAAGGCATGACTGACCAACTCAATGAAGTAGCCGTCGGGCGAGGCGCACTTTGTACGGACTTTAGAATCGGTACTAAAACTTCGGCAAGTGCATCAAATTCGGCGGCCGAATCCGAGAGTGTGGCAAGGAAAACTATGGTGTCGTTGTCAGCCATCTCAACACGTATTAATTGCGCTTGTAATCTCTTTTCAATTTCGACACCTGATGCGCCTAATTGATTGGTGCGCAGAACTAGTTTTGCTGGATCGAAGCGTCCTGGGGCAAAGTCGCCTTCATTTAAAAAGATAGGAATATCAAAATGTGATTGCACCTTGGTTTTGAAATCGGCAACATGTGAAACAAGTTGAGAAATTAATTCATCTCCACGAGTTTGCAATAAAGCACGCACGCCATCGATAGATGCCAAAGGCGCACCTGCAGGTGAGGTTGTGTGCGTAGTTTCAAAACTTTGTTCAATACGATCTAAATTAAGAAGTGTGCCTTGTGCCAGCAATAAAGCCGAAGCGCTGTATCCAGGCAAAGCTTTGTGGACACTCGTAATGAGTGCATCAGCACCTAACTGCAAACTATGCTGTGGCACCGCAGAAGAAAAACCAAAATGGCCACCCCACGCAGCATCAACAATTACTGGAATCGAATGTGCATGTGCACTTTTAACTAAAGCAGAGAGATCTGAAATTGTGCCCATGTAACCCGGCTCGGTAAGTAAAAGCGCAATGGGCTTTTGATTAATTACTTTTTCAAATTCGGCCACAGAAATTCCGGTTGGTACGCCAGTTGCTGAATCAATCTCTGGTGTTAACCAAATCGGCTCTAAACCTGCTAGAACTAACGCGCTCAGAATTGATCGATGTGCCGTGCGTGATAATGCAACTTTGTCGCCAGGTTTTCCAAGAGCTAAAACAATTGCTTGGTTAGCGTGCGTTGATCCACCCGTAGAAAAGCGTGCGTAATCCGCCTTCCACAATGTGGCCGCCAGAGCTTCAGCTTTCTTAAGCGTTTGGTTGGTTAACTTAATTTCATCCAAGCCACCATATAAAGGTGTATCGCTATCGACTACTGCGCCAAGGCCTGCATCCAAGCGTGAGGCCCGCTGCTTGTGACCTGGGATCGTGAATGGAGTGCGCTGACTTTCAAAGTAAGAAAGGTAGGCATCTAGTAGCGGTGCCGAATCTCTCAGTGAACTCATAGCGCTAAGGGTAACTTCAAGGTGCCCCGAGCGGAAATGAGGCCTTAGACTTTTCCTATGACCACACTTACTAATCTGACTCAAGAACGTCGTTTGGTTACCGCTATTCCGGGACCAAAATCTACTGAGGCGCTAAAGCGTCGCACGGAAGCGACTTCTGGGGGATTGGGTATGGCGATTCCAGTAATTATCGAACGTGCAAGTGATGCCATTTTGCTCGACATCGATGGAAATCAGATTATCGATTTAGGTTCAGGTATCGGCGTAACTAATGTTGGTAATTCAGCTCAACGTGTAGTCGATCGCGTTATCGATCAAGTGCAAGCATTTACACATACATGTTTCACGGTTGCGCCTTATATGAATTACATCGAAGTTTGCGAAAAACTTAATGCAATGACGCCAGGAACGCATAAGAAGAAGTCATTGCTTGTTAACTCAGGCGCCGAAGCGGTAGAAAATGCCGTAAAGATTGCACGCCACTACACAAAGCGTCCGGCAATTGTTGTTTTCGAACACAGCTATCACGGTCGAACAAATTTAACGATGGCCTTAACTGCCAAGAACATGCCATACAAGGAAGGCTTCGGTCCATTTGCACCTGAAATTTATCGCGTGCCAATGCCGTATTCATTCCATTGGGTTGGCGATCAAGCAACAATTACTGAAGATGCAATCGAAATGATCACTCATAAAATTGATAAAGAAATTGGTGCGCATAACGTTGCAGCGATTTTAATTGAACCAATTCAAGGCGAAGGTGGATTTATCGTTCCACCTAAAGGTTTCTTACCCGCGCTGGCACAGTATTCAAAGGACAACGGCATCGTCTTTATTGCCGATGAAGTTCAAACTGGTTTTGCCCGCACTGGCCACATGTTTGCAGTTGAAGAAGAAGGCGTTGTGCCCGATATGGTTGTAACAGCTAAAGGAATTGCCGGTGGACTTCCGCTAGCTGGAATAACTGGCCGTGCCGAAGTCATGGATTCAGTTCACGCATCAGGTTTAGGTGGCACATACGGCGGAAATCCAATTTCTTGCGCTGCTGCACTCGGTGCGATGGAAACTATGGAAGAGGAAAATCTCGTTGCACGTGCACGCCACATTGGCGAAATCCTTGGTGATTCACTTCACGCACTTGCTAAGAAGTATCCAGTCATTGGTGAAGTTCGCGGCCGCGGTGCGATGCAGGCCATTGAATTAGTAGAGCCAGGAACTAAGAATCCAAACACTGCAGCGATGAACGCGGTAGTGAAGTATTGCCAGAGTAAAGGCGTACTGGTTCTTACTGCCGGAACTTATTCAAATGTTGTGCGCTTCTTGCCACCATTGGTAATTACTGATGAACTGCTCAAAGATGCCCTTGGCGTTCTAGAAGAGGCTTTTGCTTCCCTTTAATTCTCTAATTTGTAGCCAAGGCCACGAATAGTTTGAATGAGTACGGGATTTGCCGGATCTACTTCTAATTTTGATCGCAAGCGCTTGATATGTACATCAAGAGTCTTAGTATCACCAAAGTAATCCCCACCCCACACGCGATCAATTAATTGTGAACGTGTAAGCACTCGGCCTGCATTGCGCATAAGGAACTCCAGTAATTCAAACTCCTTAAGTGGCAAACCAATCGGCGCGCCATTAATTGAAGCTTGATGACGGGCAGTATCTAATTTAATTGGGCCGACAGAAACGACATCTAGATCGCCATTTAAATCGGCATCGGAGATTCCACGACGGAGCACTGCTTTAATTCTTGCAATTAACTCACGTGACGAATAAGGCTTTGTTACGTAATCATCGGCACCAAGTTCTAGACCAACGACTTTATCAATTTCGGCATCTTTGGCCGTGAGCATAATTATCGGCACCTGTGAAGTGGTTCGAATAGCACGGCATACGTCGACGCCTGACACTTCTGGAATCATTAAGTCCAACAAAATTAAATCTGCGCCTTCTTTTGCAAAGATATTGAGTGCTTGACGTCCATCTTCGGCAACACTTACTTCAAAGCCCTCTTTCCCCAAAAGAAAAGCTAGGGCTTCAGAAAATGATGACTCATCTTCAACAATAAGAATTTTTGTCATTCAGTTATCTCCATTTGTGGTGCATAGATAGGTAATCGAAGAGAAAATGTGCTCCCGATGTTTTCAACGCTCCATACTTTGACTTCGCCGCCATGCTTTGCTGCAACGTGCTTAACGATAGAAAGGCCCAAACCGGTACCACCAGTTTGGCGAGATCGAGCTGGATCCACGCGATAGAAACGCTCGAAAATTCTTTCTTGCTCAGAGTCAGATATTCCGATTCCTTGATCAGTCACAGAGATATCGATAATCCCATCAGATTTTGTTTTAGTAACTGAAACCTTTGTATTTTCAGGGGAGTAATTGATGGCGTTCTCAATGAGGTTATGTATTGCCATAATTAACTGGTCACGGTCACCCAGAACTTTAGTTTCTCCGGTTTCAAGGTAGGTCACCTCTATCTTTCGACTATCTGCACTGATTCGACATTGATCAATTGCTTCTCGAATTATGTAATCGATGCTCACTTCTTCAGCTAGCTCAAGTGGATCTGAGTCCTGAACTCTTGAAAGATTAATAATTTCTTGAACTAAGTCGGTCAACCGCTTAGCTTCGGACTGCATACGGGTGGCAAATTTAACGACTGATTCTGGATCATCTTTCGAACCTAACACCGCCTCGCTTAAAAGTGAAAGTGCGCCGATAGGCGTTTTAAGTTCATGTGAAATATTTGCTACAAAGTCACGCCGTACATCGTGCACGCGTTGTACTTCGCTCTCGTCACTGACTAACACTAAAACTAAGTCATCTTTAGATAGAGGGAAAATTGTTACCGTTAATTCGTGCTTTCCATCTCCGATAGGACCGCGCGGAATTGTAATTTCACCCACTTGGCGAAAATTAGTACGACGGACCACACGAACTGTGGCTAGTAATTCAGAACTTTGAATTTTTCCATCACGCAGAATTCCAAGAGTTTCTACACCTGGGGTGATAAAAATTGGGATTTCACCAGGGGCAAATATGATTGCATCGGCCTCAAGTTGATTTAACGTTTCCAGGAGCATTGGCGGCAGGACACGGGTGTCGTTTTCTTCTAAGTCCCTGCGCAAGAACCTCATGCCGGCAAGTCTATAGTCCGAAAACGCCAGTTTACCGTCCGTTCACTTAGGTGATGGACTCTATTCATGCTTTCCCCCTAAGTTTGGGCAATGGCCCTTATCAGATCTGCTTTCCAAGACGAACTTGATCACATTTCTCAGTCCTTAGTTGACCTAGCAGAAATGGTTTCAATTTCGATGGCTAAAGCAACGAGTTCAATTCTGAATAGTGATTTGAAATTAGCCGAAGAAGTAATCACATCAGATGAAAAAGTAGATACGTTGCAGCACGATCTTGATACTCGAATCATTGACACCATTGCCAGACAACAACCCGTTGCATCTGATTTACGCGCACTAATAACGGCGCTTCGAATGAGTTCGGACTTAGAAAGAATGGGAGATTTAGCCCATCACATTGCAAAGGTTTGTCGCATGCGACATCCCGAATCTGCTGTACCAGCCGAGCTCACTGAAATAATTAAGTCAATGGGTGCAGCCGACGTGAAAATTAGTGAAAAAGTTGCTGTTGTAATTGCAACACGTAATATTGAAATGGCGCTGGAAGTCGATAAAGATGATGATGTTATTGACGAACTTCATAGGGTTTTGATTACCAAACTGGTGGAGCCAAACACTGGTTACTCCATCGATAAGGCGATTGACCTTACTTTGCTGGGTCGCTATTACGAGCGCTATGCCGACCATGCGGTATCGGTAGCACACCGTGTTTATTTCCTAGTTACCGGCGAATACCCCGCTTAAAACTGAGCAATTTGTAGTAATTGCTTTTTGAGGTCGCTATATTAGCGCCATGCAAATAAATCTGGACAAAAAGAGCGGACTACTTCTAGGCATTATTGCTGGCTTATTAGTCGTAATCGTTGTTTTGCTTGTTGCCAAGATTCACGATGAAGGCAATATGGTTGAAACCCACTCTGGCCAGTTCCAGTTAGAAATGAGTAACTAATGCCAACGATTGCCGAAATCGCCGCAGGGTATGAAAAAGCGACCCAAGAATATTTAGCAATTGCTACGCAGGTGCCTGAAAATAAATTAGATCTACACGTGGGCCAGGACTGGAGCTCACGCCAAGTAATTCACCACTGTGCAGATAGTGAAGCCCAGTCATATGCGCGCCTGCGTCGATTAGTTGCCGAACCTGGAACTGGAATTCAAGGTTACGACGAAGCGGCTTGGGCTAAGCACCCAACGTTGGGTTACACAGATATGCCAGTGCAGGTTTCAATTGATGTTTTTAAAGCTGTACGTGCGGGCTCATTAGCAATAATCCAGCGCTTGCAACCAGAGCAGTTACATAACTTTTGTATTCATTCCGAAGCTGGAGAATTCACGCTAGAGCGCTGGTTAGAAATTTATACTCGTCATGCCATCGAGCATGCCGAGCAAATTACTAAGAACCT
>Ga0209829_10000565_pt1 | contig 32842 bp, 24 predicted proteins | sample C_140205_EF_Meta_FD_187311 | JGI IMG/M metagenome (GOLD analysis project Ga0209829, IMG submission 187311) | Freshwater microbial communities from Lake Croche, Canada to study carbon cycling - C_140205_EF_MetaG (SPAdes) (version 2) | ecosystem: Environmental > Aquatic > Freshwater > Lake... | reverse complement strand
TAGATCAAGACGTATATGATGCAGCTGCATGGAGTTCAATTGTACCTTTGAGTGAAGTGTCGGTCAATAATAGATCTCGGTCTATGAATGTGCCCGATTTCACAAGGGGTTCGTGGAAAAAGAATACTCCAGTTGATATTACCTTAAGCCAGGGTGGGAATACAGGAGTAAGACCTTCAAAAGTATAGTTTATTTCTTTTTCCAGAACTTTTTTCCACCTTTATTTCCGCTTCCGGAGGAGAAATTTCTTGGTTTTTCAGCCGATTTATAAGCTGCTGGGTCATAGGTAGGTGTTTCACCAAACTCTGCTGGGACCTCGGCTTTAATCACCGATTTCTCTAAAAGCGTTTCGATCGTGGCAAATTTTCTTTGCTCCATTGGGCTAATAAAAGTAAAGGCGGTTCCTTGGCTTTGAGCTCTTGCCGTACGACCAATTCGATGTATATAGTCTTCTCCGTCATTAGGAACATCGTAATTGATGACTAATTCTATTTCATCGATATCGATGCCCCGACTTAATATATCGGTGGCTACTAAAATACTCAAATTTTTATTTCTAAAATCTTGCATGACTTTTTCTCGTTGGTCTTGCATCAAGTCAGAATGTATTTCTTCCACTTTAAACTTAGAACGTTTTAGGTCAGCCGTTAAAAGCTTGACATTTTGCTTTTTGGAACAGAATATAATGACCCGGGTATACTCCTTTAATTTTAATAAATATTTGATCAATGGTGCTTTCTGAGTTTCATATACCACAAATGCATTTTGAACAATTTGTTCAGGGGGTTTAGAAACGGCAATATTGATTTCTACGGGATCCGTTAAAAGCTTTCTAGCCAATTCACGCATTTTATGCGGCATCGTAGCTGAGAATAAAAGATTTTGTCGGGTAGGAGCGAGGAACGAAATGATTTTCATTAATTCATCTTGGAAGCCCATGTCGAGCATCCGATCTGCCTCATCTAAAACCAGGTATTTTACCTCTTTTAAATTGACATATCCCATATTTAAATGGGCAATCATCCGGCCAGGAGTACAAACAACGATATCGACGCCACTGGTTAATGCCGTTTTTTCTGCGGTAAACGAATTTCCATCTCCACCTCCATAGACGGCAATGCAACTTACATTGGTAAAATATCCGAGGCCTTCCATGTTGTCGGCAATCTGAATGGCCAACTCACGTGTGGGGACTATGATCAAAGCATTTATCTTGTTTTCATCATGCGGCTCGGTAATTATTTTATTGACAATGGGCAATAAAAAGGCGGCTGTTTTTCCCGTACCGGTTTGAGCCGAGGCAATAATGTCTTTGCCGGCTAAAATAGGTTGGATGACTTGGGATTGTACTGGAGTTGCGGTTTTGTACCCCATGGAGTCAATTCCCGCTAATAAGCTGTCTGTTAGACCTAATTCTTTAAATGTCAAAATCCTTGATTTGTTAATGTATTGTATAAATTTAGAGAAATTTTATAGCTTTGAGGCATCTTGGCATAAATATAAAATACTAAACCTAATAATCTATGGTAGGAATAAATTTCCGCAATGCGCTCCGAGCGGGTAAAAATGTGTACGGGACTCAAATTTCATCTACGTCTCCTAAAATGTTTGATTCTGTTATCAGCCTCGGGCTAGATTTTGTATTTTTTTGCCATGAACATGTTCAATATAATCCCGAAACGCTAAGTTGGATGTGTCGCGCCTTTAAAGCCGCCGGTGTAAATCCTTTGGTTCGTATTTTAGAACCAAGCCCTTTTTTAGCTACTCAGGCGTTGGATGCTGGGGCCTCTGCTATTTTAGTTCCTTATGTAGAGGAAATCGATGATGTGATTGCATTGATCGGCGCTGTTAAATATAGGCCTTTAAAGGGTAGAAAACTGATGCGTATTTTGCATGGGGAGGAAAAGCCAACAGAAGAATTAAAGCAGTATTTAATGAAACATAATAGCAATAATGCGTTGATTTTAAATGTGGAAAGTCAAAAAGGCGTTGAGTCCATGAATGAATTTACGAATATTCAAAGCTTAGATGGCCCAGGCGTCGACGGTTTAATCATAGGCCCCCATGATTTATCTACTTCATATGGAATGCCTGAACAATATGGTTCGCAGGCATTTTTGGACTTGAGTTGCGGCATCATTAAAAACGCAAGGTCAAAAGGCATTGCTGTGGGAGGGCATACGGGCTACCGAGATAGTTTGGATTTACAATTGACCTGGGCCAAAGCTGGAGCCAACATCATCCTACATTGTTCAGATGCTTATTTGTCGGCAAACCAATTAAACAATGATTTAAACCAAATCAAAAAATGCGTAGGTGATCAGCAACACCTCAATGCAAGCACAGAAAGCATATAATTAGAATTAACACCAACGTATGAAAAATATATATATTCCTTTATTGCTTTTTTTCTTGAGCCTTAGTTTGGTAGGTAGTGCTCAAGTCCTTGATTTTTCTAAAGCTAAAATTCATGTTTCCGCTTCGTTGAAATCTCCCCAACGAGAGACCTATATTCGAGTGCTTCAGGAGGAAATCAAAGCACGGACCGAATTGAATTTACCTGTTCAAAATCAATCAGATTTATCGCCAATGATTGCGTTGGTTCTTGCGAGTGATCAAAACATGGACGGGGTTTCATTGCCCCAATTTTCAAAAAATTCGAAGGCATTTAAAAAGGATGGTTTTTGTATTTCGTTGGATGCCAACACAAAAAGGCCTATTCTTTGGCTGATGGGTGGGGATGATCGCGGTGTCTTATACGCGATAGGTGAGTTTTTGCGTAAAGCGGATTTGTCCAAAAATAAAATCTGGGTAGATAAAAAAATTGAAATTACATCGGCTCCATTGTATTCTATTCGCGGGCACCAATTGGGTTATCGGAATACGGCTAATTCATGGGATGCTTGGAATGAAAAACAATTTGAGCAATACATTCGTGATTTAGCGTTATTTGGTTCAAATGCGATTGAAAATATCCCCTTTCAGGATGGCCCTCCAGGCCCTCACATGAAAATTCCAAGGGAAGAGATGAATCTGAAGTTAAGTCAAATTTGTTTGAATTATGGATTAGATTATTGGGTTTGGACGCCTGCTGATATTGATTTAGCGGATGAAGCTAAGTTTAAGCAGGAGGTTCAATTTCATGCAGATTTTTACAAAAAATGTCCCAAATTAGATGGAGTATTTTTCCCTGGGGGTGATCCTGGGAGTAATCATCCTAAGCATGTGATGCCATTCCTGAAAGCCATTTCAGCCGAATTGAAAAAATACCATCCGGAGGCGGGCATGTGGATATCCTTGCAGGGATTCAGCGATGAAGAAGTAAATTACTTTTATGAGTACCTCGAGAAAAATAAACCGGATTGGTTGGCCGGTGTTGTTTCAGGCCCTAGCAGCCCCGATATGGCCAATACCCGTTATCGATTACCTAAGCAATATAAGCACCGACATTACCCCGATTTGACGCATACGGTTCGCTGTCAGTACCCCACAGAAAATTGGGATCAAGCTTTTGCTTTAACCGAAGGTCGGGAGGTTTCAAATCCTCAACCTGCTTATTATGCTAAAATCCACAATCGCTTCGCGCCATTAACCGATGGATTTTTATCCTATTCCGATGGCGTGCATGATGATGTCAACAAAGTTATTTGGAGCCAAATGTCTTGGGATCCGAACAAAGAGGTACGCGATGTACTGGTTGAATATGCCCGATTGTTTTTTGGCCATACCATTTCTGAGCAGGTTGCCGATGGGATATTAGCATTAGAACGGAATTGGGTCGGGCCGGTGGAAGAAAATGGGGGTATTGAGACCACTTTTGCTTTTTGGCAAAATTTGGAAAACCAAAACCCCGGACTCAAATTTAATTGGCGTTGGCAACAATTGATCATGCGTGCTTATTATGACACCTACGTGAAACGCAGAAAGATATATGAGCAAAAATTGGAACGTCAAGCGAATGAAATCTTAGCAAAAGCCCCTGAGACAGGCGTTCTTAAGTCCATGGAAATGGCTTTAAGTAAAGTCAATGAAGCTGATAAATCTGCTGTAAGTACGGATTTGCGAAAAAAAATTATTGATTATTGTGCGGCTTTGTTTACCTCGATCGGCATGCAAACGAGTGTTCCCAAATATCAGGCTAGTGGCGCTGAACGAGGAGCTATTTTAGATTTCTTAGATTATCCCTTGAATAACCGTTGGTGGCTAGCCGATGAATTTGAAAAAATCAAAAAAATGCCCAATGAAAATGATCAATTAGCCCGTTTGGATGTGATTGCCAAATGGGAGAATCCGGGTCCTGGGAGTTTTTATGATAATATTTCTGATTTGTCAAAAGGTCCTAGGGTTAAAACGAGAACTGAAGATGCGACAGACGTGCTTTGGGCTGATAATGGGTTGAGTAGGCTCCGACTTTCCTCTCAGTTGTTTCAAAATTTTCCTCGGTTGGAGTACACTGATTTAGATCCCAAAGCCATGTATACCATTCGAATTTCAGGGTATGGAGATGCATTGTTGCGCGTGGATGGCATTCGCATAGCGCCTACGCTTTATAAAAAGGAAATGGAGGAATTCAAGGAGTTCCAACTAAGTCCTCAATATGTCAGTGATGGTAAAATTGAAGTCTCATTTGATGAACCGGAGGAATCACATTTAAATTGGCGTCAGCATTCTAAAGTTTTTGACATTTGGTTATTGAAAAAATAAATGCATTTTAAAATTCGAATTCTACTTTTTACGATAATTTTATTGCCTTGCATCGCTGTTCAGGGTCAGCATAAAAATTTGTTAAATGCACAAGATCTAAGGTTTTTGGAGCAGATGGTCAAAGATGTGATGGAAGCCTCTCGAATTTATCCGGGTCAAAAAATTTCAAAAGACTTTGGGCCAAACCTAACAAATGGTATTTTGATCCGACCGGGGGGAAGAACATCTTATCCAGCTTTTTGGATTCGCGATTATGCCATGTCCATTGAAACGGGATTCGTGTCTGAAAAAGAACAAAAACATATGTTGGAGTTGACGGCAAGTACACAATCAGACACACTAATACGGACTAAATGGGGCACTCACATTCCCAAAGGTTCCATTGCAGATCATATTCGGATCGATGACGGTAAACCGATTTATTTTCCTGGCACTTACAGTTTTGAAAACCAAGGGGATAAAAAATGGGGGATGCAGCCGCCTTTTTGTGATTCGTTTTTCTTCATACAAATGGCCTATTTTTATGTTCGATCATTCTCTCAAACGGCAACATTGTCGAAAGAAATTAAAGGTGTCAAATTGATTGACCGATTAGACTTAGCCTATCATATGCCTCCTTTTGATCCTATTTCTAAACAGATTGAGGTCAATGATGAAAACAGGGGAGTTGATTTTGGATTCCGTGATGCCATTTATATCACTGGTAAATTATGCTATGCTTCCCTTTTGAAATATCAGGCAGCTTTGCATCTGGCCTATTTGTATTCAAAAATGGGAAATAAACCCAAAGTCATAGAATATCAAAAAGAGGCAAAGCTTTTAAGGGCATCGATTTCCCAAACCTATATAAACACCCGAGGCTTGCTTTGTGCTAGTACGGGAACGAGTGCTCAGGCAGATGTTTGGGCCACCTCGTTGGCTATCCATTTAGGCGTTTTATCAGGTAAACCTCGATTAAAAGCGGCTAAATATTTAAGAGATGCTTATTTGAAAGGCGAATTATCTCAAAAAGGAAATATTAGGCATGTCATTAAATCGGATGATTTTAGTGCCTCATCTGCCTGGGAAAAAAGTGTCGTGCCTATTAATACCTATCAAAATGGGGCCTATTGGGGAACGCCCGTGGCTTGGGTTTGTCAGTCCATCGCTTATGTAGATCGACCATCCGCACAAAAATTAGCCAAAGAATATATGCAAGAATTGCGTGAGGGGGACTATAGGAAAGGGGAGCATTATGGATCACCTTGGGAGTGTTTTAATGAGAATTTAACTCAAAATCCTGTTTATTTAACCTCCGTTGCCGTTCCATTTATTATATTTAAGAAAAATTAATGATGAAAAATCAAGACTCACACTCACGTAGACATTTTGTAAAAAATATTTCATTTGCATCTGCCTTTTTTATAGGCGGTGGGTTTCAGTTGCTTTCTGCACAGGATGTGGACGCATTTAAGGATCAAGTTAAAATGAGATTTGCGGTCGCGTCGGATGCGCATTATGGACAACCTAATACTCCATATGAGGCTATGTTGGATACAATCATCGAGAAAATTAATCTATTTCATGGTTCAAATCCTCTGGATTTTTGCGTCATGAATGGCGATATCGTGCATGATGAAAAGTCTTTTTTAGTGCTAGCAAAACAAAAGATAGATGGATTAAAAGTGCCCTATTTTGTTACCCGAGGAAATCATGATAAATGTTCGGCGGACTATTGGGAGCAAGTTTGGAACATGCCTTTGAACCATCAAAAAGTCATAAAAAATTCATTGGTCTTGTTAGGTGATACCTCCAATGAGCAGGGAACTTATGTTTCTCCTGATTTGGCATGGCTTGAAGCCCAATTGGAAGCCAATAAAAAACGTAAAAATATATTTTTGTTTTTACATATTCCTCAAGCCAAGTGGACCAAGAACGGCATTGAAACACCCGCATTTTTTGAATTGATTAACAAATATTCTAATATCCGTGCCGTTTTTCATGGCCACGAGCATGATCAAGACGGGGTACAAATGGTTGGTAAATTACCCTTCTTATTTGATTCACATATAGGAGGTAGTTGGGGAACCCCTCACAAGGGTTTTCGTGTTGTCGAGCTTTTAACTAGTGGAACTGTGCTCACTTATTTAATGGATCCGACTGTTAAAAAGAATGAGTTAAGCTATTCTATTTAAAACTTGATCACATAATCGATGTAGGGAATTCCCATGAAGGAGCTGCTTGCTCCCATGGGGGTTAATACACCAAAGTCGAAGGAACTTTTTTCCAACATAATTCTAAGTCCGCCTGATAGGATTCCATTGTAATTGCTTTTTATGCCATTGGCTTGCATAATTCCATTGGCTTTCATTTGATCATCATAGGTATATTCATTGACCGCGAAAAACCAGTTTTCGCTGACCAACATACACCTTCTGGAAATTCGAGTCATGCCAGACAAAGTGAACATAGGTTTATTGGCAAAACTCCATGAGGTCCTGCTTGTATTGGTCACTGCGTCATAGGAGTCGCCTTTTGTGGCGCCCCAGCCAACATTCAAAGTCACATTGTTTTCATTAGAGCCTACTGTGATGGATCCATACCCCACCCCCACGCCCAAATTCAGGTTGTTAATGAGTGAACTAGCGATTAAAATTCCACCACCCACATGCACATGTTCACTTATTTTTTTTCCAAATTTTGGAGTAATGTAAAATAAGAATGGAACCACGACCCCTCCACCGATGGAAAACTCATCACTAAGGCCAATTTGTACACTGTTGGACAATAGGTATGCGTTTTGAAAATACTTTTCACCTTTTTTAAGTGGAATTGCTGATGGGCCAAAGAAGTAACGAGTCGCATGCGGGTTAGGAAAAAGGTATTTTCCATTTTTTATTTGATTTTCCTCGATGATTTTTATCGATTTAATCGCTGATTTCGAGAGGGTAATTTGACCTAAATTTTGAGTTAAAATACGTAAAGTCGTTTCCGTTTTTGAGTCTAATTTCCCCAAAATGGTTTTTCCGTCATTTAAAATTAGTTCGACAAAAAGTTCACCTTTTAATTCAGAAACTTTTAGAATATTCGATTTTAATAGGCTTATTTCTCCTAAAGTAAAATCTCGAAACAAAATAGTTGATTCATTTTCACTGATTTTATTACCAGTTAAAATAAATTGATCTTTAAGAATGATTGAAAAATTTGCTTGGGTTGGTCCCTGATTATTTTTGTTTACCGTGTTTTGACCTTGAATGAATGGGCTAAGCGCAAGACAAACAATTAAAAAAATCGATTTCATGGCCTTTGGTTTTATGATTAAAGATACAATTTATTTTATATTTGAAAATATTTTCATCAATATGAAAAAAATTATCTTGAGGCCATTTCGATATCTGAGTCCTTTTTTTATTTTTGCTTTGGCCATCTTGGGTTTTAAATCTCAGGGATTTTTTTGTTGGATTGTGCCAATCTACATTTTTTTTATAATCCCAATAATAGAGTTGATCATTAAACCCGCCGACGAAAATGTAGGGGTGGAGGTGGAGAATCAAATAAAGAATGACCTAATTTACGATTGGATTTTGTATGCGGTTGTGCTATTGCAATATATCAGTCTATACATTTTTCTTTCCAATATATCAGACAGTTCGGGTTTTGATTTAATGGGCCAAATAATTTCCATGGGGATTTTATGTGGCACTTTTGGGATTAATGTGGGTCATGAATTGGGGCATAGAAAATCCGTTTTTGAGCAGTATTTGGCGAAAGCATTGTTATTAACAAGTTTATACACCCATTTTTTTATTGAGCATAATAAAGGACATCATGCGCACGTGGCCACAGAGGAGGATCCAAGTTCTGCCATGTTAGGCCAATCGATTTATTCTTTTTGGCCTCAAACCGTTTTTGGAACTTATGCAAAAGCTTGGAAAATAAATCGAGCTGAATTAAAAAAGCAGGGTTTAGGTTTCTTTAGCTTTCAAAATGAGATGCTACTTTTTACCTGTGCGCATGTGATCTTGGTCGGGCTCATCGGAATTAATTTGGGCCTAAACACGCTCTGTTTTTTTCTTATTTCGGCTACAATTGGTGCTTTATTGTTGGAAACAGTCAACTACATTGAACATTACGGATTAAAGCGCAAGAGAAATCCAAGCGGAAATTTTGAGCGGGTCATGCCTAAACATTCGTGGAATAGCAATCACCTGTTAGGGCGTTTAATGCTCTTTGAATTGAGCCGGCATAGTGACCATCATTATTTAGCTTCTCGGAAATACCAAGTTCTTCGACATCATGATGATGCGCCACAAATGCCTACGGGATATCCTGGGATGATCGTTTTAGCGTTATTTCCACCTATTTGGTTTCGTGTGATGAATCGGCAATTGGAAAAATTTGAGTCTATTATTTCTTCTTAGACATATCTAAAAGCTCAATGTTTTTAAAATCAATTTCTTGGCCTTCACTTTGCAAAGCTATAAAACCACTTTTTAAGCGTTGGCCATCGATTTTTATAGCCGGATTATAGCGATTAGCCACTCCTCCACCCATTTGTGGGTTAGTATATTCCAATACATTTTCTCCATTGATGATGTGTGTGACGAGTGAATCACCTCGAACGATTAACTCCGCATGAATCCATTGATCTCCTTCATAGGTTTTGGACGATGAATTGATACAATGCCGTGGATCCACTCGACCTTGATAAACAACATCTGTGCCCGGTGAACACATGTTCCCCGTAGGCCTTGGTTTCCCATCAGCCAGCATACTTAGAAATTGCATCTCAATTGAAATAGGCCAGTCTTGCTCTTTAAGTATTGTTTTAGGATCTTGCGAGTGGAACATAAGTCCTGAATTTCTTTCTGTGTACGTTGGTGCATCTTTGCGCCAAATTCCAGTAAACCGATAATCTAATTTTAACTTATAATATGAATAGGGTGTGTTGTAGAATAAATGTCCATAGCGCTCATTAAACTTATCGTATTGATCATAACGTACCCTGATCATGCCATCTTCTACTCTGAATGTGCTACCATAATTATCGCCCACTTCATGGTGATGAATTTTAACGGTCCAATTTTTAATGTTTTTCCCATTAAAAAGCTTAATCCATTTTTCTTTTTTGGGGGTGGAAACTGATTGGAATGAAATGAATAGTAAGCTAAATAAGATTGCATTTTTCATCGGTTGATCTGGTTTAGAAGCTTCTTACGGCCATAATATTGCATTTGAAATCTTTAAAATAACTGGTTTGCATCCCCGTATTTAAATTGTGAGTCAACGCATTTCCCTTGTCTATTTCTGTTGATGTCCAGTACCAGGTCGATTTGAAGATACCTACATTACCCAATTTTTTAAAATTTAATTTAGGATGAATAAGGTCAAATTCCTCTTTAGTCGGCAGTCGCCAATCGTCAAATCCATTCGCAAGCAAGTCATCACATTTTTTCTTGGCTTCCTCGAAATCTCCTTTGCCAACAAGCTCCACCGTCGCGATAAGACCATGTCCATTTTTTTCATAAATTAAATACCCTCCTAATTTGATTGGGGGAGTTTTTTTTATGTTAGCCTGCCCAAACGTGCTCGTCTCAACTAATATACAGGTGGAAAAGATTATAAAATAAATGAAATTTTTAAAGTTAGTTTGAATGGTCATTTTTTAGTTTTTCTATTAATTTTCAAATTTATAGAAAATTGTTTCATTTATTTATAAATTATTTCTTTATTAAGCGTTTAATATCCGATAAAATATTAAAAATTATGTCGTATAATTGCATTATTCCTAATTATACCTTTGATTTTAATGAGAAATAGTAATCCTCTTTTTAGATTAATCATAGTAGTATTTTTTATTTCTTGTGGAACGGTTTTTGGTCAACAAACTCAAAGTTCTACAGATCACTTAATTCATTATCGGCAAGGTAAATTCTTTTTTGAAGCAAAGAATTATTTGGCTGCTCAAGAAGCATTTAGGACCTATCTATATGGTCTGACAGAAACAAACGCTGAAATGCTTAGTGAAAAAATATCAGCTGAATATTTATTGTGCATGTGTTCGATTTATTCCCTGCGCCCGGAGGCAGAGGTGTTAGCCAATCGTTTTGTCGAAAATTATCCTAAGAATCCGTATTCAGCAGATCTAGTTCGTGATTTAGGGATTTATTTTTACGAGGCAGGGGATTGGAAGCGTGCCATTAAGTATTTGTCTAAGGGTTCATTGACCAACATAGAATTCAATTTTAAACTGGCCGTTGCTTATTATGAAATAGGTCAAAAAGATGAGGCGCATGTTATTTTCAATCAAATTAAGACGGAAGCAGAAAAAGAATTTTCTCAACCTGCTGCTTACTTTTCTGGTTTAATTAATTTCAACAAAAAGCTTTATGATTTAGCGATTGAAGATTTCAAGTTCATTGAAGGCGAATCAATTTATGGGCTAGAGGCACCTAGGTGGATCACAAGCGCCTTGATTAAACAAGAGAAGTTTAAGGAGCTTTTGGATTATGCAGGTCCACTTTTGAAAAATCCTACTACTAAAATTAAACTTGATGATATTGGTTTGATGGTTGGTAATTTGCAATTTCAACGAGAGTATTTCCAGGAGGCTTATCAGGTATACCAACAATTATTTACTAGATATCCGGAGCGAATTACACGATTACTGACCTTTAAAAAAGCATTTGCCTTATTTAAAATAAAGAACTACAAAGAAGCCAAAATTGAGTTTGAGAAAATAGTTTTTGTCAAGGATTCATTGGGCCAGCATATCGAATACAATAAAGGGTTGTTATTCGAAGCTTTGGATCAAAAAGATGCTGCTATCAAGGCATTTGATTTAGTTAAATCGGTTAACTATGACCCACTAATTACTCAAGATGCCTATCTTAAGAAAATTAGCATTTTAAATGATCAAAAGAAATTTATTGCCGCATTAAGTGAGATTGATGAGTGTAATAAACGGTTCCCTCAAGGAAAAAATCTGAATGATTTGTTGAAGATGAGGATATTTACAGTGAGTAATTGGGGCAATTTAAATGCGATCGAGGCCTACTTAAAACAAGCTAAAGATCAAAATACGGATTTGAAAGCTATTTATCAGTCATTATTATACGAAAAGGCTAATCGAGCATATAAATCTAACGATTTGACAGAAGCCATGGCTGATTTTAAAAAATCATTGAGCTATCCAGTGAATGTTGAAATAGCTGCATATGCTAAATATGGCCAAGGAGAAATATTAGCTAAGACTAATCGGAATCCTGAGGCAGTCAAAGTATATATGAATTTGCTTTCAGATATTCCTTCAAATACTGACATGGATGTTCTTAAGCAGCGAATTAGATTAAGTTTAGCTCAGTCTTTTACCTATATGGCGATGTATGAAAAAGCCCAACAATATTTTGTGGAGTATGAATCTAACATCAAAGATTTAGCGTCGAAGTACAACTCCTATTTAAATTTAGCCGAGATTTCTGTGGCCGCTGGAAAATTAAGCGAAGGAATTAAATATTTTGATTTAGCTAGTTCGGTTTCAGCCGAAAATACATTTGAAATATTAACTCGTAAAGCTTCTATCTTCTATGATTTAAGAAAATATAAAGAAGCCTCTTTAGAATATGAAAAGCTATTGAAACTAGGCAAAACAGGGGAAATTGCCGATTTTAATACCTATCGTTATTATGATTGTATTTTTAGATTCCAAACGAATGAGGCCTATGCTAAAGTGATTAAAGGTCTTTATGAGTTAGTGAATCGACCTAATTTGGCCCCCGAAATTCTGATAAAATCATTGATGATTAAGGGTCAATCCTATGAAAATACCGGACAGTTTTTTGCGGCCTCCTATGATTATAAGCGAATAGTGACTGAATTTCCTAAAGACCCAGCTGCTAAAGATGCGATCGTGGGGCTTCGAGAAATGTTAACCCGAACCAATCGCTCCTCAGAATTTATCGCTATTTCTGAGAAATTTGAATTAGCCAACCCAGAAGATGAAGACAATGCTGATCGAAGTTTTGAAAATGTACGCTTGAGTTTTAATTCAAAACGTTATAAAGAAGTTATTGTTTTAGGGCAAAATTTTTTATCCAAATATCCAAAATTTGAAAGTGTGGTACAGGCCAATTATTATATAGCTGAATCCCATTTTCAATTAAAAAATTATGTTCAGTCGACGGAACTCTTTAAAAAAGTACTTAGAAGTTCGGTTGATTCGCTACATGCAATAGCTAATGCAGGGATGATGAAGGGGTATTTAAAAATGAATTATTTGGACTCTGCGGCCAATCAATTTGGGCGATTTGCGACCCAAGATTCACTCATTTTAGCCAAATTTGCAGAGGAAATCGCAAAGGGTTATGAGTTAAATGGAGATAAGCAAAAAGAAATTCAATGGTTAAACGAGACGATTAAATTTGACTTATTTTCGAAAGGTGCTAATGCTTCTCTTCGTCTCGCAACCATATTGACGAATGATGCCAAATATAAGGAATCGAATGAATTTATTAAGTTGAATTTCGTCGATAAGTCAAGTCGCTTTTATGATGCGGAACCGTCCATCGTAGGAAAGGCTTTTTTATTATTAGCGGATAATTTCGCCAAATTGAAAAATGTTCCACAAAGCAAAGCGATCTTATCTAGTTTACTTGAAAGTTCTAGTGATGCGGAAGTTAAAAAGCTAGCCAAAGTTAAATTACAAGCATTAAAATAAGCATGTTATCAATCAAAAAACACATGGTTAATCGCAATAGGATTCTTCTGATAAATTTTTTAGGGATTATTGGTTTGCTGCAAAGTCCCGCTTTATCTGCCCAAAAGGGGACAATTGATCGAAGTGTTATTACCACGTTTGGAGGAGCAAATAAATCGATAGACTTACGGGTGTCTGATCGTAAATTCGAAGAATTGCCTACCTTCAAAATTGAGTCTCCTTCAGTCGTTTTAAAGTTGGAAAAGCAGAATTGGCCCTTGGATTCTTTACCTAAATTTACCGAACCTGAGGCCTTGAAATTGCAAATAAATGGCTCTAAACTAGCTAGTTTAACCATTAAAAATACCAATATTGCCAGATTTGGCGCTGGAAATTATGGACGAACGATGTTTAATTTCAACACAGGTTATGCTCCTAGTGAGAATAAATTTCTAGGTTTATATGTGAATCATGATGCCAATCAATCGGGCTCCGTGTTGAATGAATTTTCTAGAAGAAGTGAGAATGAAGTTCGTTTTTCAAGCCGGAGTTTTGGTAAGAAAGTTTTTTGGGATAGTCGAGTTTCTTATAAAGAAAATACTTCTGCTTTTTATGGTATGGCAGATATCCCTAAGTATTACACGATACGGGATATAGAGCTTGTCAATAATCGCTATTTAGTTTCAGGTAATTTTACTAATTCAGCAAAGGAAGGTAAAACTGATTATTCAGGTGCTACTTCGTTTACTTATTTCTCAAACCAACGAAATGAGACAGAATGGATTTCACAATCTAAATTTCAATATTCAAGGGATTTTAGTTCCACTTTAACGGGCCAACTAGATGCAGATTTTATCATTTCAGAACTTAATCAGGGCGCAAATTTCAGTAGACAATTTTATCGTTTAAAGCCTAAAATTCAGTTTTCTGGTGCTCGAATCGCCGTAAAAGTCGGCTTAAATATCATTAATTCGAGTGATGGTTTAGCTACTAAATCTCAGAGTAGTGTATTTCCTCAAATATCAATTGACTATGCCCCTTCTGATATTTTTCATTTATTTGGTGGGGTCGGAGGCGATGTGCAGTTTAATTCCTTGGCCAATTTCTCCGCAGAATTGCCTTGGCTAGGAGCTAAAATCAAAGTTAAAAATACAAGCCAAGTGGGTAGCGTGTATGGAGGTATCAAAGGTACTACAGAAAAATACCTCGATTTTGAGCTTAAGTATGCTTATTCTGAATTTTCGGACCTTCCATTTTTCGTTAATTCAGCGACTCAGAATGGGACTTTTGAATTGATTTATATGGGGGACGAGAAGAAAGTGAAAGTAGTCAATTTAACAGGTCATTTTAATTTTACGATGGATGAAGGAATAACGACGGGAATAAAATTTGACGCAGCGACCTACGATAATTTAATAATTGAGAAACCGTTTCATCGGCCTAATTTTATTGTTTCTTGGACTAACTCGATCCGAATATCGAATAAACTTTTATTGTCACCCGACGTATATATCATTAAAGGTTTGTTTGCCCGTGATGCAAAAACTCAAAAGACCGTTGAGTTAGAGGACATCATGGACCTAAATGTTAAGTTGCACTATCAATTCAACCCCAACACGAGTTTTTACATTCAGGGAAATAATTTAACTGGCAAATCCTATCAACGCTATATGAACTATGCGGTTCAAGGACTTAATTTTAATGCCGGGTTTGGCTATTCCTTTTAATAATTGATTTTTATCAGGTAATTACATTCGGAGAACTATCTCCTTTTCTTTTGATTATTTTTGTTTTTAAATCATTCAAATATGTTTCAAAAGTCAATCTTATTTATTTTAATGAGTTTCTCCCTCGCCTGCTCACATGAAAAAAATCAAATTCAAACCCTGAGTAGTTTAAATGAAGTGCTTGATTGCCAGACTTTAGAAGGATTGCAATTGAAATTTGGGGCGGAGAACATCATCAACGATACTTCTTGGGTGATTGGGGATGATACTTTGCGGGGAAGTATTATTTATCCTAATTCGAAAAATCAAGTGTACGTGTATTTTCAAGATGCACATATCGTCGATGTGACAATTAAGGGAGAAAGCTCCGATTGGAAAACTAAATCTGGTCTACAATTAGGCATGACATTGCTGGAAGTCCAAGCAATTAACTCAAAAAACTTTACCATGTCAGGTTTCAATTGGTCTCATGGAGGCTCAGTGGTAAGCTGGGAAGGGGGGGAGTTGACCGGTGATTCCACTCTGAGCCATTTGGCGGTGTTTTCAAATGTTTCAAATGAACACCAAGCCATTTCGGATGAAGCATATAAATCGATATCAGGGGAAGTCGAGTTCGATGTGAGGCATCCTGATATTCAAAAACTAAACCCTACACTAGATTTAATATCCATTGTCATTCCTATAATCCCTTCAAAATCAGAAGGGAAGAAAATAAGTAGCCGCATTCAGCAAAGCCAAGTCCCTAAAAATTAGGGTTCACACAGTTGACATGCGTCCCTTCAAGATACATCGATAATGTATTTTCCAACGAAGTGACAATCCTTTTTCTTGCTTCCAAGCTTATCCAAGCAATGTGAGGAGTGATTATGGCATTTGGAATTCCGATGAGCGGATGGCCAACAGCCGGTGGCTCTACCTCTAAAACATCTAAGAGCGCTGCGCTTATTTGGCCTGAAACCAACGCTGATTTTAAATCTACTGAATGAATTAAACCACCTCTCGATGTATTGATTAACACAGAACTGCTTTTCATGAGGGAAAGAAATTCGCTATTAATCATTTTGTCCGTCTTTGCCGTCAGTGGGCAGTGTAGGCTAATGACATCTGAGGTATTTGCTAATTCATATATAGGGACAAATTTCCTGTTGACTAAGTTTAAATCTTTCGTGTGATGATAAATCACGTGCATGCCTAAACTTTCAGCCATACCGGCAAATGCTTGGCCTATATGGCCCATTCCTATGATCCCCAAAGTTTTTCCATGCCATTCGATAATAGGGCTAAGGGTGTAGGACCAATCTTGATTTATGCTCCATTCTCCTTTTTTGACCGATTTTTCATGTAAATCTACCTGATTACTGTAATTCAGCAACATCGCTAAGGCATGTTGGGCTACTGAAAACGTCCCATAATTAGGGACATTTGAAACTTGAATACCCTTCTCCGTACATGCCTGTACGTCTACTATATTATATCCAGTGGCAGAAACCAAAATCAGTTTAAGATTTGGAAATAAACCTAAATCATTGGCTGCAATAGGGCATTTATTCGTTATGATAACTTCTATGGAATGATCAACACTTTTTAATTCATCTTTAGTTGTGCGATCTCGATAAATAATTTCACCATATTTTTCAAAAACAGACATGTCCAAATCCTTTTGAAACAGGGTGAATCCATCTAAAATTAATATTTTCATGATTTCAGTTTGGGATTATTTTGATGTCTTTCCTGATCTCTTTCGGTCTTTTTCAACAGACTTTTGGTGAATGCATCCTCCAAGTTTATACCTGTTTGGTTAGCTAGGCAGATGAGCACAAACAATACATCCGCCATTTCTTCCCCTAAATCTTTATTTTTATCGGACTCTTTCTCCGACTGTTCTCCATATCTTCTGGCAATAATGCGGGCGACTTCCCCCACCTCTTCCGTCAACATGGCCATGTTAGTGAGCTCTGAAAAATATCGAACGCCCACTTCTTTGATCCATTTATCTACTAATTCTTGTGATTCTTGTAGGGTCATTAGCTTGGATTTTTTGAGTCGATTAAGATGCTAACAGGTCCATCATTAATCAGTGAAACTTGCATATCTGAGCCAAAAACTCCTGTTTGAATAGGTTTGGCTAGTTTAAGGGTTAATTGTTTTTTCATTTCCTCATAAAGGGGTATGGCAATTTCTGGCCGAGCTGCCTCAATGAAACTAGGCCGATTCCCTTTTTTAGTTGAGGCGATTAAGGTAAATTGACTGACCAATAAAATATCGCCATTGACTTGAGATAAATCCAAATTCATTTTTCCGTCTGCATCAGAAAAAATCCGTAAACCACTTATTTTATTGGATAAATAATCTACATCTTCCACGGTATCCGTTTTATGAATTCCCAAAAGCACCATAAAACCTTTACCTATGTTGGCATGCAATTGGCTGTTGATATGAAGCTGTGCCTCAGAAACCCGTTGGACTACCGCGATCATCCCCTACAACAATAAATAGACAATCATAAAATACACTCCATACCCTAATATATCATTGGTCGTAGTGATAAATGGGCCACTTGCCACGGCAGGATTAATTTTCATTTGGTTTAAAATTAATGGAGTGATAGTTCCCATTAATGAGGCAAGCATAACGACCGCAAATAGTGAAATCGACACAGTTGTTGACAACATGATTTCACCTGAATCAACCAACAAGGAACATCCAAAAGCGAAAATGGCTGCAATGATGGCATTGATCAAAGCTACGATTAACACTTTTTGAAGTCGTTTCCCAAGGGTGGTATCGAGCCCACTTTTATCAGCTAAACTTTGAACAATTAAGGAAGACGATTGTATGCCTACATTACCTCCTGTGGAGCCAATTAACGGGATAAATGCGGAAATGGCTGGTAAAAGGGCTATGGTATCGTCGAATCGATCAATGATTTTGGCGGCCAGAAAACTGCCGACCATACCGCCAATCAACCAAGGTAAACGGGAACGAACTAAAAGCCAAATGGAGTCATCTTCCTCCACGTCTTCGGAGATACCGGCCATGACCTGAATATCCTCTTGGGCTGATTCAGTTATAAAATCGACTACGTCGTCAATGGTGATTCGGCCCAATAGTCGGCCTTGAATATTGATCACAGGAATAGCTTCAAGGTCATATTTCTGCATAATGTCTGCCACTTCTTCTCCAGCCACATAGGTTTGAACAGACACTATTTCATCGTCTTCGTAAACATCTTGTATTTTACTACCTCTTTTAGCTAAAATTATTTTCTTTAAAGAGACCGTTCCTAGCAATTTTCCATCGTCGTCTACGACATAAACGGAATAGACTTTCTCCACATCTTCGGCTTGTCGGCGAATTTCCTCCACACATTCAGTAACCGTTTGCTTGACATTTATTTTGATCAACTCCTTTTGCATTAATCCCCCAGCACAATCCTCGTCGTAATGCATTAGGTCAATAATGAATCTGGCTTGTTCGCGATCTTTTAAAAGAGCGATTACTTCTTCTCGAACTCGTACGGGTTGCTCGTTTAAAATATCAACCGCATCATCTGAATCAATGACATTGATATATTTGGCTATTTCATTTGAAGTAAAATTTTTTAAAAACTTTTTGCGATCATCCGCGTCGATTGTTGAGATAATTTCAGCGGCAATTTTAGTATCTAAAAGGAGTACAATATATTTAGCTTCTTCCCCCGTTAATTCAATTAAGATATTGGTGATATCAGCCGGAAATAGTTCGTCTGTTTTTTGAATAATTTCTTCTGTCGCTTGATTTTGGATCAGCGCGCGAACTTCCTCTAAATACTCTTTCGTGAGTTCAAACGGAAGGTGTTGTGGGTTTACTACTTCCATGATTTGAGGTTAAGAAAATGAATGAAATGCAAATTTATAAAATATTGACTTAAATCAGGCAATTTGGAAGGAAGATATCGCGAATTAAGCTCCTGGATATCCCTGCGCTTTCCACAATTCCGTTAATTCGGTGAATTCGGGGACGCCTAATTGCTCAGCTCTTTTGCTTAGAAGAGGATGATCTGGTAATTGCATGGATCTAAGTGCATTTCTCAGTGTTTTCCGCCTTTGGTTAAACGCCATTTTGACCAAAGCTTTAAATTTTAGAGGGTCACATGTTAGTTTTTTATCCCAATTTCGGACCAATCGGATAACGCCTGAATTGACTTTTGGAGGCGGCACAAACACCTCGGGTCCTAAGCTGAATAAATATTCGATGTCATAATAGGCTTGAAGTAATACACTGAGAATGCCATAGTCCTTGTTGCCAGGTTTTGCGGCTAATCTGACAGCCACTTCCTTTTGCAACATCCCTACTATTTCGATACATTGATCTTTGTATTCAAGTACTCTGAAAAATATTTGGGTCGAGATGAAATAGGGGAAATTGCCTACTATTCCGAATTTTTCTTCCCCAAAAATATTTTCCAATGGATACCGCAGGAAGTCGCCATCGATCAATCTAGGTCCGGTAAACTCTAGGTAATTTTTTCTTAAGTAGGCAACTGATTCCTGATCGATCTCAATTAAGGAAGTTTGGTATTCTGTTTTTTTGACCAAAAACTGTGTCAAAACCCCCATTCCTGGTCCTATTTCCAACACTTTTTGATATGCACCATTAGGTTGAAGCCCATCCACAATTCGTTTGGCAGCGTCTAAATCCTTTAAAAAATGCTGTCCTAGACTTTTCTTTGCTCTTACTTGCACGTGCGCTCCTGGGTTTATGGAGTAAAATTAAGCCCTTTTTCGTACATTTAAACAAAATTTTAAATTTACCCATGGAGCAAGCTTCCACTGATAATTTGATAAGGACCTTAGAAGGCGTCAAGCTTTTTGGTCTTATTATGTCAACGGAAGGGATCATTGTCCATGCCAACGCCTTTACACATACTATTTTAGGCTACAATCCATCGGAATTAAATGGGAAAGATTTTTTCTCCACTTTATTGCCCCCCGACGAAAGCGAGGCTAGGCGTGCTTCATTCAATAAGGCCATTGCTTCGGGTGGATTATTTGAAGAAAGAGAACGGAATTACATCACCAAAACGGGTGCCGTAAAATGGGTGGAGGTTTCTTCCACCATCGTGAGTGAATCAGATTCAAATACCTTTTTGAGTATCATAGGGGAAGATGTCACGGAGCGGAAAAAGGTAACGGAGGCTTTGAATAGGTCGAATGCCCAGCTTCAGGATTTGATCAACAATACCACCGATTTGATCCAAATTACCGGTATTTCGGGTCGGTTTTTGTTTGTCAATAAAGCTTGGCTTGAGACCTTGGGCTATACAGAAGAGGAAGCAAAGGATTTGAAATTGCAAGATGTTTTACACCCTGAGTTTGCACATTTTACCCTGGATCTATTCACAAAACTGGGCAAAGGAGAAGAACTTACCGAGTTTACCGCCGTATTTAAGCGCAAGGATGGACGCCGTTTATATGTTAGTGGCTCGGTGACTTGTCGTTTTGAAAAGGGGGTGCCAACGGCCTATCGGTGTATTTTACATAATTCAACGGCAAAAGTTCGGGCAGAGCGGGCAAATAAATTATTTTCCTCCATTGCCCAAGTAGCGATAAATTCCACGAACTTGGATGATTTGTATGTGAATATTCACAAACAATTAGGGGAGGTGATCGACGTAAAGAATTTCTTTATTGCGCAATATGATCCGGCTAAAAGTTTTTTGTATTTCCCTTATTACATCGATGAATATTTTAATTCTAGGGTTCATTTTACCAAGCGAAAGTTAGGAAATGGATTGACTGAGTATGCTATTATGGCCAATAAGCCATTGATTTTGCATGATGATGAAATTCATAAATTAGCCGAAGAGAAGGTCATTTATTTGTATGGGGTGGTGCCTAAAGTGATGCTTTGTGTCCCGCTGCGAATTGGTGATCGGGTTACGGGTATTATCGGGGTCAAGTCCTATGAGCGGGCAAATAAGTATGAAAACCGAGATTTAGAGTTGTTGGATTTTATCTCGGGGCAAGTGGCGCTTGCTATCGCTAGGAAACAGTCAGAAGAGGCTTTGGCTCGCGAAACAGCTCGATTAAGTGCTATTTTTGAGGGCAGTTCTCATTTAATGTGGTCGGTTAATAAGCGATTGTTGTTGACGAGTTTTAATCTCGAGTATGCTGATTTATTAGAGGAGCAGCTAGAAATGAGGCCTAAGTTAAATTTTTCAACAGAGAAAATGGGTTTTAAACTCTTGCCACCTGAAGAACGCCGTCCATTAGAAGATAAATATAAAGCAGCTTTTCGGGGTAAAAAACAACATTTCGAGCTAGAGTTACAGACCAAAGAGGGAGTAGAAAAATGGCTCGAAGTATATTTAAATCCAATTTCAGCCCAGGGGTCGATCCAAGAAGTTTCTGGTATCGCTCGCGATATCACCGATTTGAAAAAATACCAAAAGGAATTGGTTTATGCTCGGGAACAAGCAGAATATTCGCTCAAAGTTAAAGAGCAGTTTTTGGCTAATATGAGCCATGAAATTCGTACGCCAATGAATGGAGTTATAGGGATGGTGGATATGCTGAGTGATACGAGCTTGGATTTGGAGCAAATGGATTATGTTCAAACCATTAAAAAATCATCGGATACCCTTTTAAATATCTTAAATGATATTTTAGATTTAGCGAAAATTGAAGCAGGTAAAATGGCTTTACATCCTCGTGACATTATTTTAAGAGATGTTTTCGAGCGTTTGATGGCTTTGTTTTCTCAAATCGCTAGGCAGAAAGGAAATACATTAACCTTTGATTTGGCGGATGATATTCCTGAATGTGTGCAGGTGGATGAAACCCGTTTATTGCAAATATTGTCAAATCTGACTTCAAATGCCCTTAAATTTACCGAGAACGGAAACATTCAAATTAACGTCACGATTTTAAATAAAAAGGAAGATCGTTTTGATTTACATGTCAAAGTATCCGATACGGGTGTTGGGATTAGCGAGGCCGATTTAAAAATATTGTTTACCTCTTTTCAACAACTTGATAATTCCACCACAAAAGTACACGGAGGTACAGGATTAGGTTTAGCCATTTCGCGTGAGCTTTGTAAAATGATGGATGGAGATGTGGGTGTTGAATCTACGGTGGGAGTTGGAAGTACTTTTTGGTTTACCATTCAATTAAAAATAGGAGATAAATCGTTTGCCATTGATCATAAAGAGGATAAGACTTTCGAGATCAGTGGGAAATTAAGCGAGTTAAGGCCCACTATTTTACTGGTCGATGATAATGCAACTAACCGAAAAGTCGCTAGTCAAATCTTGGTAAAGTCGGGATGCCAAGTGGACTCCGTGTCAAGTGGAAAAGAGGCTATTCTAAAATTGCAGACAGATGTGACTTATGACTTGGTTTTGATGGATATTCAAATGCCCGAGTTGGATGGAATGGAAACAACAAAGCAGTTGAAAGAATTGAACCTAGCTGATTTGCCTCCGATCATTGCCATGACGGCTTACGCGATGAAAGAAGATCGTGAGCGATTTATGGCTGTTGGCATGAATGATTATTTAGCTAAACCGATCCGAGCCCAATCATTAATTGAAATGGTGACTCAGTGGGTGACTGGGAAAAAAGAGAAAAATTGGGAAAAGCAATTAGGGCTAGTCGATAAAAAAAAGCAAGTTCCCGTACTAGATATTGACATTGTATATGCCTTGTCTGTGGCTATGGGAGGGAATTTAGCTTTTGTGAAAGGGTTGTTGTTGGAATTTATTGTCGAAGCCAAAGAGCAAATTGAATCGGCTAAAAAGGCATGCCAATTGGATGATTGTCCGGGTGTTCAGGCTGAATTACATACCTTAAAAGGGAATTCGGGCACTTTGGGTGCCTCTCAAGTTCACGAAATTTGTGAGAAGATCGAGGCTAAGGCGAAACTGTGTGATTTTACAAACTTTGAATCCGAAATGAATGCTCTTAACGCTGCATTACTTACATTTGAAATTGAAATAACTAACCTTTAAACCTATTAATTATGTTGAAACGTATTCAGTTTATTGGATTATGGTCCATATTGGCCATGTCTGTGGCTTTTGGCCAACCTACAGAAAAAATTATTAAAGTAGGCGTTGCCGCTGACCATGCAAATTGGAATTATCAGTTGGGCGAACAAGTTAATTTTACAATTACGGTGACTAAGAATGGAAGCCCTGTCCCAAATGCATCGGTTCGCTATGAAATAGGGCCAGAGAAACAGGAGTCTACTCAAAAGAAATCGGTGATTGCCGCTACTGGTATTATTAAAATTGATGGTGGAACGCTAACTAAAGCCGGATTTCTTCGTTGCATTGCTATCGCTCAAGTGGATGGAAAGGAATACCGTAATCTTGCCACGGCGGGATTTACTCCAGGAAATATCCAGCCAACCGTTGAGAATCCTGCTGACTTTGATGCTTTTTGGCAAAAAGCCAAAGAAGATTTAGCCAAGATTCCGATGGATGCAAAAATGACTTTGATGCCTGAACGGTGTACGGAAAAAACCAATGTATATCACGTTAATTTGCAAAATTATCGATTAGGTTCTCGGCTGTACGGAATTTTATGTGTGCCTAAAAAAGAGGGGAAATACCCCGCTTTATTGCAGGTTCCCGGTGCGGGTGTCCGTGCCTATGGGGGTGATATTGCCACGGCAGAGAAAGGGGTAATTACTTTTCAAATTGGTATTCATGGAGTTCCTGTGGACATGAATCCAACCATTTACACCGATTTGGGAGCGGGTCCATTATCAGGTTATTTTAATTATAATATGGACGATAAGGATCGCTTTTATTATAAGCGAGTCTACTTAGGATGTGTGCGGGCAAACGATTTTTTGACAAGTTTACCTCAATATGATGGCATAAACCTAGCGGTTACAGGGGGAAGCCAAGGAGGTGCCTTATCGATTATTACCACAGCGTTGGATTCACGAGTGAAAAGTTTAGGGGCTTTTTATCCAGCTTTGTCAGATGTGACTGGATATTTATTTGGTCGTGCAGGTGGCTGGCCACATTATTTTGATCAAACAAATAGGTCGGTGAATGAGAAGAAGGATAAAATTTCAACCTTGTCTTATTATGACGTGGTGAATTTTGCTCGACGTCTCAAGGTTCCTGGATATTATTCTTGGGGTTTTAATGATGAAACCTGTCCACCCACTTCTATGTATGCGGCTTATAATGTTATATCAGCTCCGAAGGAGTTATACTTAGCACTTGACACAGGGCATTGGACCTATCCCGAACAAGGGGAGAAAATGAATGATTGGTTGATCAGTCGTTTAAAACCTTAGTATCCATGCTAAAATAGGACATTTTGGCTGATATTTTTAAGTTTTCTTAGAAATCGAGCCAAAATTTCCGATTTTATTTGTGGTGTTTTAATTGATAATTGGATTCGAAATTTATTCAATACATGAATCCAAATAATTATACGTCACAAGCCGGTATTTTGATTCAAAATGCCATGGAGCTTGCGTTAAAAAATGGCCAACAAGCCATTGAAACAGGCCATCTGCTTTCATCTATTTTACAAGATGATACGCAGACGGCTTCTTTTTTGTTGAAAAAAATAGGTATTTCGAATGCGGTTGTCCAAGAAAAACTGCGGCCTATTTTAGAAAAGTATCCCAAAGTTTCAGGTAACCCATTTATAAGTAACGGGCTACAGTCGGCTTTTCAGAAGGCGGAAAAACTGAAAGATGAATTTGGCGATACTTACGTCAGCGTGGAGTTATTATTTCTCTCTTTGCTGGAAACTAATGATGTGATTGCCGATATGTTAAAATCATTTGGCATGAGTTCAAATCAATTTAAAAGTGCTATCAAAGAACTAAGAGGAAATAAGAAAGTGAATGATCCACATGCAGAAGGTACCTACCAATCCTTAGAAAAATATGGTATCAATTTAAATGAATTAGCCAAAGCGGGGAAAATAGATCCTGTGATCGGTCGTGATGAAGAAATCCGACGCGTGCTTCAGATATTATCAAGGCGCACAAAGAATAACCCGATTTTATTGGGTGAACCTGGGGTGGGTAAAACGGCGATAGTTGAGGGATTAGCCCAAAGAATTGTTTCAGGTGATGTTCCCGAAAACTTAAAGTCGAAAATTGTGATGTCCCTCGACATGGGATTGTTGGTCGCCGGGGCTAAATATAAAGGTGAATTTGAGGAGCGTTTAAAGGCGGTAATCAAGGAGGTTACGGATTCTAATGGGGAAATTGTTTTGTTCATAGACGAAATTCATACCCTAATCGGTGCAGGAGGTGGTGGCGAAGGGGCCATGGATGCGGCTAATTTATTGAAACCTGCTTTAGCCCGAGGGGAATTGCATGCCATCGGTGCGACGACTTTAAAGGAATATCAAAAATACATCGAGAAAGATAAGGCTCTTGAGCGTCGCTTTCAATCGGTGTTGGTTGATGAGCCGGATGTGGCAGATGCCATTTCTATTTTGAGGGGAATTAAAGATAAATACGAGTTGCACCATGGGGTTCGTATTCAAGATGATGCTGTTATTGCTGCTGTGGAATTATCAAATCGATATATTTCAGATCGCTTTCTACCTGATAAGGCCATTGATTTAATGGATGAGGCCTCGGCAAAAATGCGCTTGGAAATAGATTCTGTTCCAGAAGAAATAGATGATATCCAGCGAAAAATCATGCAATTTGAGATTGAGCGTGAGGCGATACGCCGAGAGAATAATAAAGAAAAAGAAACTATTTTAACGCGTGATTTGGCTGATTTAACTGAGAAGCGAGATGCATTAAAAGCTAAATGGCAGTCGGAAAAATCTGTGCTGGATGCGGTTAGAGCCGAAAAGGAAAAGATAGATAAATTAAAATTAGAGGCGGACCAAGCAGAGCGCTTGGGTGATTATGGAAAAGTCGCAGAGATTCGATACGGTCGCTTGGTTGAATCTGAGGCCAATTTGAAAGAGCTCCAATTGAATTCTTCAGGGGCCAATTCGATGCTTCAAGAGGAGGTTACGGCAGAAAATATTGCCGAAGTGGTTTCAAAATGGACCGGAATTCCTGTGAACAAAATGCTCCAAACGGAAATTGACAAATTACTCCATTTGGAAGATGAATTACATAAACGTGTTGCCGGTCAAGATCAGGCTATTGAAATGGTTTCTGATGCAGTTCGTAGATCTAGAGCGGGATTGCAAGATCCTCGAAGGCCTATCGGCTCCTTCATTTTCCTGGGGACAACCGGGGTTGGGAAAACAGAATTGGCCAAATCACTAGCCGCATATTTGTTCAATGATGAAAATGCAATCGTTCGAATCGATATGTCGGAATACCAAGAGCGTCATGCCGTTTCTCGGTTAATCGGAGCGCCTCCAGGCTATGTCGGTTACGATGAAGGAGGTCAATTGACCGAGGCCGTGCGCCGCAAACCCTATTCAGTAGTCCTTTTGGATGAGATAGAAAAGGCGCATCCAGATGTTTGGAATATATTATTGCAGGTGTTAGATGAGGGCCGATTGACCGACAACAAAGGTCGGACGGCTAACTTCAAAAATACCATTATCATTATGACGTCTAATATTGGAAGCCATTTGATTCAAGAAAAAATGACTCAGATGGAGGGTTGGAATAATGCGTTAATTTTAGAGGAAACTAAGGAGGAAGTGATGGCTTTGTTAAGGCAGGTGGTGAGACCCGAATTTTTGAATCGGGTAGATGAAATCGTTTTGTTCGAACCATTGACCGAGGAACATGCTCGGAAAATTTTAGCGATTCAATTTAAAGAAGTTCAGAAGCGTTTGGCCGAACAAAATATTACCTTGGAAGCTACAGAGCTCGCCCTAGCTAAATTAGCTAAGGATGGATATGATCCAAATTATGGGGGAAGACCTATGAAGCGAGTACTTCAAAGAGCCGTTTTGAACGAGTTGTCTAAAGCCATTTTATCGGGTAAAATTAAAAAAGATTCTGCGGTGATGATGGACTTAGATGCTTCAGGTGAATTAATATTTGAAAATATTGCAACGCCTGAATTGGCTTAAAATTCGATTCAAAAACAAATGTAGACTGATTCATGTAAGTCCATTTGATTCTATTTTAGAATGAATACATGAGGTTTTAAAATGATAAATAAAAAGCCAGCAATTGCTGGCTTTTTATTTATCAATGCTCCGTCATTTTTTGGACGACTTGAAATAGTAGATTTATGGAATCATGTCACTCGAAAAATTCTGAAAACAAACCGGTCTCGTAAACCGATAAATGGCTTGAGTTCCTACCGAAGTTGACCTAGAATCTGTTGTCGATGGAAAAGGACCGCCATGAACCATAGCACCAGAAACCTCGACTCCTGTAGGAAAACCATTTAATAAAATACGACCTACTTTTTGGGTTAGGGCGATGATTAAATCTTCAGACTTATTTAATTCACTCATTTCTCCTTGTATTGTAGCGGTCAATTGGCCTGGTAGTGAATCTATAAATGCAATCATTTCTTCCCAATTTTCAGCGACAATGGCTAAGGTACTTGGCCCAAAAACCTCTTCCAAAACTTCAGGATAATCCATAGCTACTTTTGCACTAGTTTTAAATAGGGCAGGGGATGGTAAATCCACTTGGGTTAACTGATGAACGCCTGTATGATTCGCTAAAAATTTAGATCCATTAACATAGGCATCTTTGATCCCTTTCGTCAAAAAGGTCCCTAAAGGCATGGTGTTTAAACGATTAGCCAAAAGATCAAGAAAGCCTTCATCTGACTTTAAAAGGATTAAAAGGCCAGGATTGGTACAAAACTGTCCTACTCCCATACAAACCGATTGGCTTAATCCATCGGCCAATGCTTCTCCTGCTATTTTTATTTTTTCCGACAGTAAAACGACTGGATTGATGCTACCCATTTCCGCATAAACGGGAATGGGTTGAGCCCTACGAACGGCTAAATCATATAATGCTTTTCCACCGCGATATGAACCTGTAAAGCCAACGGCCTGTGAGATGGGATGAGTGACTAAATAACCTCCTATTTCATGACTCGTGGCATGGACCATTGAAAATACACCTTCAGGCATATGTGTTTTTTGGGCAGCTTTTTGAATCGCAATGCCAATTAATTCACAGGTATTGGGGTGGGCAGGGTGTGCTTTAAATACAACAGGGCAACCTGCGGCGAGGGCCGACATGGTATCTCCACCAGCTACCGAGAAAGCTAAAGGGAAATTGCTAGCCCCAAAAATAACGCTTGGGCCCAATGGGATTTGTTTTTGAAATAAATCGGGTTTGGGTAGGGGTTGTCTTTCAGGTTGCGCAGGATCGTGAATTTCTTTGCGCCAACTTACATTTGAAATAAAATCTGCGAAGGCTTTTATTTGGCCTGTGGTTCGACCTCTTTCTCCTATGATTCTGGCCTCAGGTAAACCGGATTCGGCACAGGCGGTTTTGATTAAATCATCACCTATGGCATTGATTTCCTCAATGATGGCCAACAAAAACCCGGCTCGATCTAGGTCTGAAATTTTTCTGTAATTTGGGAATGCCGCTTTGGCTAATGCTAAGGCTGTATCAACTTCATCGATCGTTGCTTCGTAAAAGCTAGGACCTACGAGCTCGCCCGTGGATGCATTGATTCCATGAAATTCCCGAGAACCAAGTTGGGATAATCCGTATCCAATAATTTGTTTTCCTGTTATGCTCATTATAATACGATATTTTTTAAGGTACCTATGGGTTCTATGGTAATTAGAATTTCGTCGCCTGATTCTAAGGTAAACGGTGGGTCTGGAACGATACATGTGCCAGTCATTAAATAGGCTCCGTGAGGGAAACTCATTTCCATGGTTAAATAATGCACTAATTCAGCGTGTGTCCTTTTCATTTGGGAAATTTGTGTATCTCCTTGAAAGACTTGATTTCCCTCTCGGTTAATTTCCATATGAATGACAGTTTCCGGTGCCATGGGTTTTTCCGTGACCAAAAGGCAAGGTCCCAAACCTGCCGCTCCATCATATACTTTTGCTTGAGGTAAGTATAAAGGATTTTCGCCTTCAATATCTCGAGAGCTCATATCGTTGCCTATACTATATCCTGCTAATTCTCCATGAGAATTAATGAATAGCGTTAATTCAGGCTCAGGAACATTCCATTGAGAATCTTTTCTTATTTTTACTTTTCCACCCGGGCCTACCGATCTTAATTTATTGCCTTTGTAAAATATCTCAGGTCTCTCTGCTGAATATACCTTATCATAAAAAGTATCTCCCCCTGATTCCTTTGATTCTTCCATTCGTGCCACCTTACTGCGCAAATAGGTCACCCCAGCAGCCCAAATTTCTTGTTGTTCTATCGGGCATTTTGGATTAGAAATTTGTGAAATAACTTGCTCTGAGCTTCTCATTTCAGATTTACATACCTCAAAAAGATTCCTTTGATTAATGAATAAATCCCAATTAAGTTCTATCGCTTGGATACATTTCCCTTCTTGATCTTGAATTTGAATTCCTTGAGGGGTTAAATAAATTTTAAAATAATTCATAGGTTTACATTTTTAATATTTTTAGAGCTGCGCCAACTTGCAGTTGGACCCGAATAGGATAAGAAATGTCAAATATACAAAGGTTGTCGATCTTTGTAGTCACAATTTTGATGGGATGTTTCTTGATTATTCTCATAAACTCATTTAATTGTTCATACTGAAATGTTATTTGTTGATTGATTTCAGGCTCTATGGTCACTATTTCAGCCTGTTTTAAGGCATCTACACTTGCTTCTTTATAGGCATGAATTAATCCGGGTACTCCTAATAATGTTCCCCCAAAATAGCGAACGACGGCCAATAAACAAAAATGTACGTTGAACGAAAACAGATTATTTTGAATCGGTTTTCCTGCACTTCCTGCAGGTTCTCCATCATCATGAGAACGGGTTTCCTCAGGAGTAAAACCTAATCGATAGGCATAACAGACGTGCCTAGCTTTAGGATGTTCCAGTTTTAATAGACCTATTATTTTTTTTATTTCTTCTAAATCTTTCACGGGAAAGGCCTTAGCGATGAACTTACTTCCTTTATCTTTGTAAATTCCATCTGTGGCCTGTTTGATTGACAAATAGGAATTGGGAGGATCGATCATAGACCTAAATTTAATCATTACATGCATAATAATTATTTTTTTCTGCAAAAATTGGTCGTTCAATTAAGGCAAAAGTTAATGTATGCACGGCTGAAGCAATGTTTTTCACAAGAAAAAGATGAATTGGTTTTGGGTTTTGAGCGCCAAAATGGCGAAGATTTTTGGATCAAATGTGTGTTGGGTTCACAATTTTCTATCCTCCAGTTTCCAGAACAATTTCATCGGGCGGGTCGGAATTCAGTCGATTTGTTTTCTGAATTATTATTAGCCGAGGTGCAAGCGGTGGAAATGTTTAAAAATGAACGTGCTTTTTCAATTCATTTATTAGGTGATTTTGTCTTGGTATTTAAGCTATTTGGCAATCGGTCTAACCTGATTTTATTTCGCGATTCTACCTATCAGTCTCAATTTCAAGGGAGGTTGAAAAATGACCAATCGATGGATCTTCGGCAAATTGATCGTGTCATTCAACAAGATGCTCAGGCCTTTATAGAAAATGATTGTGACGTATTTTCATTGTTCCCTACTTTGGGTAAAGAGGGTCTAGCGTATTTACATCGGAATGGCTTTGACACATTAATGGCTCAAGATCGATGGTTGCTTGTCGAGCAGATGCTCAACGTGTTGGATCAAAATATATTTTTTATTGTCGAATCTGAAAAGGGAGTTTATTTGACCTTATTTCCGGTGGATGATTATTTGTTTAAGTCGACGAACCCCATCGAAGCATTAAATAAACTATATGGCTTTCATTTTTCCATTGGCGAATTTAAGAAGGAGAAAAATTTAATTTTAGCAGCCTTAGATCGGAAATTAACCAAGACTCAAAACTATTTGGATGACTTACATCGGCAAAAAGTCCTTCGTGACTCGAACGTTCCTTATGAAGAAATAGGTAATATTTTGATGGCAAATTTGCACGCAATTCCCGCGAATATTTCCCACGTGATTTTAGAAGACTTTTACCGAAATCAAGCCATTCAAATAAAATTGAACGGAACTCTTTCAGCGGCTCAAAATGCTGAAAATTATTATCGAAAGTCTAAAAATTTCAGCAAAGAACTAGCTTATTGGCAAGCCAATGTGGACAAAAAGAGTCAAGAAATTAGCCATATTCAAGAACAGATTTCCGCAGTAAACCAAACAGAATCTCGAAAAGCGTTGAAATCTTTTGCGGGAATTTTAACACAAAACAAAAAGGCTGAGGTGGAAGGAAATGAAATTCCTTTTAAGCAATTTGAGGTGGATGGTTGGGTTATTTGGGTAGGTAAAAGTGCTAAAAATAATGATTTGTTGACGCTCAAATATGCGAAAAAATTTGATCTTTGGCTACATGCTAGAGACGTAGCCGGTTCGCATGTCATCATTCGAAATCCTAATCAAAAAGTGGTTCCTAAATATGTGGTGGAAAAGGCTGCTGGATTAGCCGCTTATTTTTCAAAAAGACAATCGGACTCTTTATGTCCCGTGATTGTTACTCCTAAAAAATATGTGCGAAAAACAAAAGATTTGTTGGCAGGCCAAATGATCGTTGACCGAGAGGAAGAAGTCGTTTTAGTCAAACCCGAACTCATTGAATAAATATCATTTTCTCTCTAAAAATTCATAAAGTTTTTATTTTATTGACTATTCCTCTAAATTAGCATTTATAAGTATCCCTAAAAATCTAAATAATACGCGTTAAAAACCCAAAACTATATGCAATCCCAAGGTTTACAAACATTAGATTACCTCGTATTTTTATTTTATTTTGTGGTGGTGGCTGGCTATGGCTATTGGATTTATCAGCGTAAACAAGCCTTGATAACTACATCAAATGATTTTTTCTTGGCCGAGGGTTCTTTGACTTGGTGGGCGATTGGCGCCTCTTTAATCGCATCCAATATTTCAGCTGAACAGTTTATTGGCATGTCGGGAAATGGCTTCCGACTCGGTTTGGCGATCGCTACCTATGAGTGGATGGCCGCAGCGACCCTATTGATTGTGGCTATTTTCTTCATGCCTATTTATTTGAAAAATAAGATTTTCACGATGCCTCAATTTTTGGCTCAGCGCTATAGTCCCTCCGTGAGTTTAATCATGGCCATTTTTTGGCTGATGCTTTATATTGCTGTTAACTTAACTTCGATTTTATATTTAGGGGCCTTGGCCATTACCACCATTTCAGGAATTGACGTCACCGTTTGCATGATTGGAATGTCGGTATTTGCGATCATCATCACCTTAGGGGGTATGAAGGTAATTGGGTATACCGATGTAATCCAAGTCTTTTTCTTGGTTTTAGGGGGCTTAGCCACTTCCTATTTAGCCTTGACGATGGTGACTGATCGCTTCGGCGGTTCAGGTGTTTTTGACGGAATTAGTCATTTGTTGAACAAAGCTCCCGAGCATTTTCACATGATTTTGAATAAGGATTTAGGTCCAGATGGAAAATTATTAAATCCTAATTACCCAAGTTTACCAGGATTGGCTGTGCTTGTTGGCGGTATGTGGATTATCAATTTGAATTATTGGGGATGTAATCAATACATTACGCAAAGAGCCTTAGGTGCTGATTTAAATACAGCCCGAAATGGTATTTTGTTTGCCGCCTTTTTAAAATTAATGATGCCCATCATCGTTGTTTT
>Ga0209829_10000564_pt1 | contig 32866 bp, 26 predicted proteins | sample C_140205_EF_Meta_FD_187311 | JGI IMG/M metagenome (GOLD analysis project Ga0209829, IMG submission 187311) | Freshwater microbial communities from Lake Croche, Canada to study carbon cycling - C_140205_EF_MetaG (SPAdes) (version 2) | ecosystem: Environmental > Aquatic > Freshwater > Lake... | reverse complement strand
CTCGGCGAGGTTGATTCGCTCTGCATCGGTGAGCTGCAATCGCCCCTTGATCTGATTTTTGAGAATCCGGTTCTCCGCCGCCAAGTATTCGTTTTGGAGAAGTAGTTCCTCGTCAACCGAACCGGAGATGTATGCCAGCATTCGCTTCCAATTCATCGAGGAAAATTAGCCCATGCAATGGCCTGCGCGCAAACGTCTCATCAACTGGCAAATCCTTGAAAAGCGGTGGCTTCGATTTTTTTGACGATACGAGGTCGGACCTTGAACGACCGGCAAGGACCAAGTCCGCTGAGGACGAGTCAGTGGGTTGTTCCGACGACTTATGGCGAGTTCACCTCGACCGGAAGATTTCGCTGGTGAGTGCCTCAACCACCAAAGTGCGTAATCCGTAACCATCTTTTTTCACGACCTGCAGAATATCTTCGATCACAAAATCATCGACTGACTCCATGTGGCGCCCTGCGGCATAACTGAGAATTTGTTTGATTAGGTGGCGGGCAAAGACGTCGGTCCGGTTGGCAAGGAGGATTTTTTTGAAATCGCAAAAATCTTGATAGGTCTCCCCAGAGCCAAACTCGCCGGTGGCATCCACCTTGGGCGCAGGCGCATTGCCCTTGGGTTTGGCATATGTTTCACGCCAACGGCCGATCGGATCGAAAGTCTCAAGGCCGAAACCCAGCGGATCAATCTTGCGGTGGCATTCCGCGCACGCTGGGTCGGCCCGATGTCTCGCAAGCCGCTCACGAACGGTGGTGGCTCCACTCACGTCGGCTCCTAAGGCCGGAACGACATCCGGCGGCGGTGGCGGCTTCACACCGAGAATATTCTCCGAGACCCAAACGCCGCGCGTCACGGGCGAAGTCTCCACGCCGTTCGCACTGACAGTGAGCGTGCCTGCCATGCCGAGCAGGCCACCACGCTGGCGATTGCCGGCGATACTAACCCGCTGAAAGCCGTCGGCGATCCGAAGAGTTTTCTGCTCGGGGAGACCGTAGAGTTTGGCGAGCCGCTTGTCCGCAAAAGTGTATTCGGCGTCGAGCAGAAGCTGCACCGATCCGTTGCTTCGGAGCAGATCGCGGAAAAAGAGCCGTATCTCCGTCTTCATTGCCTCGGGAAGATTCTCGGCATAATAAACTCGCATCGATTCACGGGGAGGCGGTTGGGTGCCGAGGTCACGAAGATTTAGCCAACTGTCGAGAAAGCCGTTCACAAATCCTCCGACCCGGTCGTCCCCCAGGAGACGCATGGTCTGCGCCTTGAGGGCTGCGGGAGCGATCAGTTTATTGGAGGCCGCGACGGCGAGCAGGTCTTTATCGGGAGGTGCGCTCCAGAGCGCATAGGAGAGCCGCGAGGCGAGATCATAGGGACCTAGTTTGGCGTTTTTCTCATCGGTAATCTCGCTGAGATAGAGAAACGACGGCGAGCAAAGCATCATCTTCAGGGTATCGAGTGCGGCCTGCCGTGGCGTCGCCTTCTCTTTAATCCGCATGTCGTAGGTTTTCCGAATACTGGCACGATCCGCACTCGTCAGCGGACGCCGATACGCACGAGCCCCAAACGCATACAGTTGCTCGAGCGCACGCTTTGCTTGGAAGCCCTTCTCCCCAAACACGGCAATCTCTTCCAGGCTGCCACCACGCTCGCTGACCGGACCTTCAATTTTGATCTCGCCGATGCGGATGTGCGGAAGCTTTCCGTCCTTCAACAGATGCGTGCGGCTGACTCCCGCGTTGGCGAACTTGGCGTCGAATTCGTCCTTGTAGCGTTTGTTGACCGCGAGGACTGAGGCTCGCGACTCGTAAGGTCCGTTGGGAAAGATAAAGCGGGGCGTCTGCCCGGCTTCGAGCCAAACGCGAAACTTGATCCACTCCGGTTTCGCATCGGGCACCGTTGCTTGCGCAAGGAGGGGTTCAATTGCCTGCGGATAGTGAATGTGATTCTTCGTGGCGTCACCTGGCACCACTCCCAGCAAAAAAGGCTCTGAAAAATCGATACCGAAGATCGCTGGATCATAGTGAGTGTCACGGTGCATCGCCTGGGCAAGGACCTCGATATCGTAGAGACCGGAGACTGGCACGCCCTTGAGAAAGTCCTCGATATGACCGTAGCCGCCCTGACGCGTGTCGGTGTTCGGCTGTTCATAGAGGCAAAGGTATTTGAAATTGAACGCAGCTTTGTGGGGGCCTTGTAGTTCCTCGTATTGCACAAAATTTCCGGTAAAGTGCCAGGACTTCGGCGGCATTTCCGGCCGGCCAAGGCGGGTCTCAATGAGGCGATTGGCTGATTGAAAATATTGATCCAATAGAAACCCGGAAGTGACGAGCGACTTCCCAATGGTGTCGATGTGCTCGCTCGCCGTCTCCTTGGGGAAATCCGCCGTGAGACCGAGTGTATCCACCCGGCGGCCAAAAAGCGTCGCCAGCGTATTCTCATATTCACGGTTCGAAAGGCGGCGCATGACCGTGCTGGCCGCCGTCGTTTCGATCTTCCCACGAGCGGAGGCGATGCTTTCACGCAGGACCCGGATGACCGCGAGCCGCTCGTCATCGGTCGGTTGGGTCTTCGCCTTCGCCGGGGGCATTTCCCGCAAGGTTAGCTGATCGACAATGTCCTTGGCCGTAATCAGGTCGGCCACTTTGGTGAGCGGAAACTTAAAACTATCAAATTCACGGTCACCTTTCTGCGTCTCGGCGTCGTGGCACTTAAAGCAGTATTTGTCCAAGAACGAGGAAACGACTGTCTGCCCGCGCGGTTCAACCGCGCGCACGAAGGCTGCAATCAGCGAGAAGCCCAGAAGGGCGACTGCGCCCCACCGCCGAGCGCGTATCGGCGATCGAAATTTTCCGGCAGCCACTTTACGAAACTCCAAACCGACCGGTGCTCGTGCCGAACGATTCCTTTTCGACGCCCATGCGTTGGGCGATATCGACGAAAAGGTTGCACAGGGGCACCTTGTTCGCTCCCGAAGCAGGGAGCCGCTTAAACTCGCCATGACGGTAGCCTCCGCCGGCTAGGATGATCGGAAGGTCAGAATTTTTGTGCGTATTTGCATCACCGATGCCACTGCCGAATAGCACCGACGTTGAGTCAAGCATGGTCCGGTCTCCGTCATCCATCTTGGCTAAGCGCGCGAGGAACTTTCCAAACTGCTCGATTTGGTAGGCCTCGAGCGTGATGAGGTGCTTGATCGCGGCCTCGTCATTCCCGTGATGGGAAAGGCCGTGGTAGGACTTATCAATGCCCAGATCCTGCGGCAGAAAATCGCCGCCAATTTCCAACGTGGCGATGCGCGTCGAATCGGTCTGCAGTCCCAATGCAATCAACTCATAGAGCATCGGCAGATCTTCGACCTTGTTCTTGTTGGATGGGCGTTCGAAGGGAGCCGGCGGCTTGGGCAAACTGGCCCAACGCTGACGAAGCTCGAGTCGCTTCTCAACGTCGCGAATCGACGTGAAATATTCGTCCAGCTTGTCCTTGTCCTCGCGGTTGACCCGCTTCGCCAGGCGATTCGCGTCGCCCAGCACGCTATCGAGAATGGAGGCCTGCAATCGATTTTCCTGATCGCGACGGTTCTGTCGTTCTTGGGAATCACCGACAAAAAGCCGGTCAAACAATTCGGCCGGCCCCGTGAGGGGAGGCACACGCACACCAGACTTCGTCCACGCGATTTGGCAGCCGCCGTGAATGCCGCCCTCTGAGCCAACCGTCAGCGAAGGAAAACGCGTCTGGTAACCGATTTCGTCAGCGATAAACTGGTCAATTGAGACGTTACCGCTGGGTCGGTTTTGTGCTTCCGAATTAAGCACACCGGACAGAAAGGAGTGCACCGCGAAGTGCCCGCCCTTGATCCCGTGGTCGAGTCCGCGATAGACCGTCAAGTGCTTGCGCACGTCCCAAAGCGGTTTGAGCAGCGTCGTCTGCTCGTAGGCCGAACCCGTGGATTCGGGGAAGAGGTGCTTGACCTGAAAGCCAAGCAGATTGCCGACGGCCACGAATCTCCGCGCCCCGGCGCCCGCACCCTTCGCCGTCTGCACGGCGGAATTTCCACCCAATACACTCGCCATGAGTGAAGGCAACGCGGGGAGGGCCAACGTTGCGCCCAGTGATTTGAGGATGAAACGGCGCCGGTTCATGGTGTTCATGCTCATGGAATTTTTGGGGTTGGGAGGTGCAATCATCGCGTAGCGCCGGAAACGAGCTGCCGAGGAACTGCGACCGGCAGACGTCAGGGGCAATGGATGGTTGCGGAAAAACTCAAGCGCAGGCGCTGCGCCGTGCGAGCAAAATAACGCCCAGCCCGGTGAAGCCAGGCAATTAAAGTAGCGGCCGGTCGGCGCGAGTGAACCGGTTAGCCCGCTTAACCGTTCAGGACGATCAACTCACGTGAGCGCAACGATCGCCTTGATCACCCCCGTCTCGGGTTTGAGCCACGTGGGAAACGCGGCGATCAGTTCGTCAAACTTCGCACGGTGGGTAATCCACGGGCCGGTGTCGATTGTGCCATCCTCGATTAAGCGGATTATCCGCGCGAAGTCGCGCGTCAGCGCATTGCGGGAACCCATAATGGTAATTTCGCGGCGGTGGAGCGCGGGAGCGTGTGGAAACTGCAGATCGTTTTGCGTGATGCCGACAAAAATCAACCGTCCGCCAAAAGCACAGTAGTTGAGCGCCTGGCTCATCGACTTGTTGCTACCGGTCGCATCGATCACGACGTCGGCCAGCTGGCCTTGGGTGACGGCAGAAAGCGCCGGCAGTTCCGCGCCGTCTCCTCGCGCGACGATCGTATGGGGGACTCCCATCCGTTCGCGACAGAATGCAAGGCGGGCCTCGTTCATATCCATCACGATGGCGGTAGCACCAGCCACTTTCACGAATTCCAATGCGCTGAGGCCGATCGGTCCGGCACCAATGATCAGGACGTTCTCCCCTGCTTTGACGCCGGCGCGGTCCACGGCATGGCCGCCGATCGCGAGCGTCTCGACGAGTGCGAGTTGCTCGTAGCTGAGGGTTTTCGAGACGTGGAGTTTGCGGGCAGGGAGATTGACGCGCTCACACATCCCACCGTCGCACATGACCCCGAGGGTCTGGTGTTTTTCGCAACAGTTCGTGAGTCCGCGTTGGCACGAATAACACTTTTGGCAATTGATGTAGGGCTCGACGGAGCATTGATCGCCCGGCTGCACGTTGGTGACACCCGCGCCGACGGCGAGCACTTCGACCCCGAGTTCGTGACCGGGAATCCGAGGGTAGGAGTAGAATGGCATCTTGCCGAGATACCCACCGTAGTCCGTGCCACAAATTCCAATCCGGTGGACACGCACCAAAGCTTCACCAGCGGCAGGCGCAGCCGGCTCGGGCAATTCGAGCGGTCGGAACGTGAGCGGTTTCTCGAGCAGGAGGGCTTTCATGGAAATGGATAAACGGCGAACGATAGAGTTGAACCTATACTTGGCGTGATTCCGAAAGTGGGTTGGGCGTTTCGCGCAGCGTTGAACCCAAACTTCCGAGCGCGCACGCCGTGCGTTAGTTGTTTTCGGGTAAGCCTTCTTTGTGTCCGAGGTTTTTCACCGGTGCGAAGATCGCCGCGACTTCGGCAAGGAGTTCTTGGTCGATCGGCTCGGCCGCCCATTTCGCCCAATTGCGAATATTGTTCGGATTCGCGCTGCCGGAGACGGTCGTAGCGATGTCGGGGTTCGCAAGAGAAAATTGCAGCGCGAGTTTGGCGATGTCGACGCCCTTGCTGGCGCAATGCGCGGCAGCAGCCCGCGCGGCAGCTTTCACGGCTTCCGGTTCTTTCAACCACACAGGCAGCGCGGCATTGGTGAGAAGGCGTGCACTGAAGGGACCCGCGTTCAGCACCCCAACCCCTTTGGCTTTGAGATACGGCACCGCCTCATCGGCAAACCGCGTATTCTGCAGAGTGTATTGGTTGTAACTGAGGACGCAATCGACCGAAGTTTGCTCGAGGATAAACTTAAAAATCTTCATCGGGTAGCCGCTGAACCCGATGTAGCGCGCCTTGCCGGCTTGTTGAATCTTACGCAGCGCCGGAATCGTCTCATCGACGATCTGCTGCATCGGGACGAATTCGATGTCGTGGCAAAGGATAATATCGAGGTGATCAGTCCCAAGGCGGTGCAGTGAAACATCAACACTCTCGGCTACGCGCTTCGCGGAAAAATCAAAATGCGCCAGGTCATAGCGCCCGAGCTTCGTGCATAACGTGTAGCTCTCGCGCGGCACGCCTTTCAACGCGATGCCCAGCAGCACTTCACTCATTCCTCGACCATAAAAAGGCGAGGTGTCGATGAGGTTGAGACCGCAGTCCAACGCGACGCGCACGCTGCCCAGCGCTTCATCGAGCGTGACACTGCGAAACTCCGCGCCGAGGGAACTGGCGCCGAAGCTGAGAACCGGCAAATGGAGATTAGTTTGGCCAAGGCGACGGGTTTGCATGGGAAAACGAGCGCTCAATCGGTCCGGCAACCAATGGTCAGGAGGACATTGGCCCAAAGTGCGCGATCAGCCGTTTGGATCGTAAGGACGTGATCGGGACTTTCCACGTGCTTGTAGAAATCCCATTTCAAAATGGGCTCGAGCTTCAGCGCCCGGTCACCCGCCTCATCCAAAATAGTCCGGTATTCCTGCCATGCCGGCGGTTCACCGAACTTCGCATAGGGATCGTCGGCCGGAATACCCATCGTATTAACGGCGTCCACCGGCACCGCGCTCAGCAGTGCACGCAGCACCTGCGCCACCGTGACCACGCCCGGCGACAAATTGAGTGATACCAGTTCCGCGTGGGGGCCACGTTTGGTCGAGGCAGGGTAGTTACCGTCGGCAATGAGGATCTTCGCGTGGTGGCCGGCCCGGGCCACGACACGGAGGATATCGGGATGTGTAAGTGTGGTCTTCAGCATAGGAGCATCAGGTGAGAGCGACTGCGCGACGGAAAGACTGGATGGTCTGCGCCGCCGCCGTCGGAGGGTCGGGCAGCGGAAATATCTCAGCCGAGAGGTAACCCGCGTAGCCGATGGCGCGCAACGCTGCCATGATCGGCGCGATGTTAGTTTGGCCGAGACCGATCGCGCGGCGATGCGAGTCCGCGAAGTGGACGTGCCCAACCAACTCTCCCGCCTCGCGTAACGCCGCTGCGGAGTCGGCCTCCTCAATGTTCATGTGAAAGAGATCGGCCAAAATACGGACATTTTGAATCCCTCGCTCCCGCAGCCATCCAGCGGTATCACCGAGCCGGTTGAAAAGATTGGTTTCGTAACGGTTCAGTGGCTCATAAAGCAGCACCACACCGTGCCTCGCTGCCCGCGCCCCGAGCTCGACGAGCGCCTCTCCCAGCCAGTCCAGCGCCTGCTCGCGCGTCACGGGGCCCTCCCAACGCCCCTGCATCGAACCGATGATGGCGGGCGCACCCAGTTCGCCGGCGACATCAATAATTGAGCCGATAAACTCCCGCGCGCGCTGCCGCACGGCGGCATCGACGTGGGTCAGCGTAAGTTTTTCCACGACCCAGCCGCCACCCGTGCCAACCGCCGCAACGGAGAGACAATTCTCAGTCACGAGCGCATGCACAGCCTTAACATCAAGGGCCGAAGCGCTGGGCGGAAAGATCTCAATTGCATCATAGCCGAGCGCTGCCGCCTGCCGGCACGCGTCGCTAAGCCCATTCCAAAATACAAAAGGCCCCCCCTTGGCTTGCGGCACGAGCGAGACGGTGATGGCGGAACGCATCGTGCCATTTGTTCACACGCACTACATTCGTCACTAAAAAAAGCGTTGAAGACACAAACGGTAAACTGGCGTCACGTTCCTAGCCCAAAGAAAAGCATATCCCAACGCCAACCCCAATGGCACTACTTCGCCACGGCCGGTTTGCCCCGATTCCCCCCATCCCCACCGCGAACCTGCCTTTGCCCCGAGGCCCCGGCCTAAAGAAAGTTTTGGCCATCTCGGGCATTGACGCGGTTTTTTCCTAATCGTTTCCTAAACCTCATGCCTGCATCCGAGAACGTTGATCCCCGAGCCAAATATAAACGCGTCGTCCTGAAGCTCTCGGGTGAGGTCCTGCGCGGCGGCAAGTCCGGCGATGCCATCGATGGAGCCACCCTCGAAAAGGTCTGCTCCCAAGTGAAAGAGATTCACGACCTCGGTGTCCAAGTCTGCGTCGTCATTGGCGGCGGCAACATCTTCCGTGGCCTCGCCGGCGAACAACGCGGCGTCGATCGCACCACGGGTGACTACATGGGCATGCTTGCCACCGTGATCAACGGCCTCGCGCTGATGGATCGACTCGAAAAACTCGGCGTCAATACGCGCGTCCAGTCTGCCATCCCGATGAACCAAATTGCGGAGCCGTTCATCCTCCGGCGAGCCATCCGCCACCTCGAAAAAGGCCGAGTAGTCATTTTCGTCGCCGGCACCGGTAATCCCTATTTCTCCACTGACACCACCGCCGCCCTCCGCGCGAGTGAGATGCACGCCGACATCATCCTCAAAGCCACCAAGGTTGACGGGATTTATGACAAAGATCCGAAGAAGTTCCCCGACGCTGTCAAATACGATACCCTTACCTTCATCGATGCCCTTAAGCAGCGCCTCAACGTGATGGACTCGACCGCGTTTTCCCTCTGTCTCGACAACAATGTCCCGATCTTGGTGTTCGACCTCAACGACGAACACGCCATCCGCAAAGCCATCGTCGGCGAGAAAATCGGCACCCTGGTGAAAAACTAGTCCGCCCGCCACGCCACCGGCGCGCCCCCGCAATCGAAAATCAAAATTCCCAAATTAAAAATCCCATGTCTCACCCGATCCTCACCGACGCCCAAGCCAAGATGAAAAAAGCCGTGGACTATACTCTCCACGAATTCAGCTCTATTCACACCGGGAAGGCCTCGCCTTCGATGGTTGAGAGCGTGATGGTCGAAGCCTACGGCTCGATGACCCCGCTCAAACAGTGCGCCGCCATTTCGACGCCCGACGCCCGGCTCATTCAAATCCAGCCGTGGGATGTGAGCATCATGAAGTCCATCATCAAAGGCATCCAGGAAGCCAACCTCGGCCTCAACCCGATCCCGGACGGAAAAGTCATTCGCATTCCCCTCCCGGAGATGAGCCGCGAGCGCCGCCAGGAGTTCGTCAAAACGGCACACCGTCTTGCCGAAGAAGGCCGCGTACACGTCCGCAACGTGCGCCGCGATACACTCGAAGCCTCGAAAAAAGCCAAGCTCCCCGAGGACGATTCGAAGCGTCTCGAGAAGGACATTCAGGCCGCCACCGACGCCGCCATCAAGAGCATCGGCGACCATCTCGCGCACAAAGAAAAAGACCTCCTCACGGTTTGAGTTCGGTCGCAGGGAGGGATCTCCGACTCACCCATGCACCACGCGTCTTCGTCGCGCCTCTCGCGTTGAAAAAAGAATCCACCAGCTCCGCGCCTTCCCCGAAGCGTGTCGTCGTCAAACTCGGCACCGGTGTCCTCACCACGGGCATCGGCCAGCTCGACACTGCACGCATCGCCGCCATCTGCGCCGAAGTCACCGATCTCCGCGCCCGCGGCACCGAGGTCATTGTCGTTTCCTCTGGCGCGGTCGGCCTCGGCATGGGCTCGTTGGGGCTCACCAAGAAACCCAAGGAAATCGCCAAGAAACAGGCCTGCGCCGCAGTCGGTCAATCGCGCCTCATGCAGGTGTGGCAAGAGGGTTTCGCCCCCCATGGCCTTACCGTTGCCCAAGTGCTCCTCACCCACGACGATCTCCGCGTTCGCAGTCGCTACCTCGGCGTCAAGGAAACCCTGCGCCAACTCATCGCCTACGGGACGATTCCGATTATTAACGAAAACGACACCGTGAGCGCCGCTGAGATCAAGTTCGGCGACAACGACACGCTTTCCGCCATGGTTGCCAGCCTCGTCGAGGCCCAGCACCTCGTGATCCTCTCCACCGCGCCTGGCCTGATCGACCTGAAGGGGACGAAACAGATTCTGCCCGTCGTCGAGCGCATCACGCCTGAGATCGAAGCAATGGCCGGCGGCACCACGAGCGAGACCGCCACCGGTGGCATGATCTCAAAGATTACGGCCGCCAAACTCGCCACCAAAGCCGGCTGCGGAGTCTTCATCGCCAGCGGGTCCGAACCCGAAATCCTCGCGCGCCTGTTCACCGGCCGCAGCCCCGGCACGTTTTTCGTCCCGAGCGGCCTCCCCATGGAGTCGAAAAAACGCTGGCTCGCGTATTTTCAACGTCCTGCCGGCACCCTTACAGTCAACGCGTGCGCCGTGCCGGTCCTCCGCGACCAAGGCCGCAGCCTCCTCGCCGTCGGGGTGACCGGATCCACCGGCGAATTCACCGCCGGGGACATCGTGAACATCGCCAGCCCCGACGGCACCGTCTTCGCCCGTGGGAAATCAACTTTTTCCTCCGAGGAAATCCCGGCCATTGCCGAGAAAAAGGGCGACGCCATCGCCGCACTCTACCCCGCGCGCAAACGCCTCGAAGTCGTCCACCGCAACGACCTCGTGTTGCTTTGAAGTCACGGCCGACGAATCGTGCGGCCCGGCAAAGTGGCCACCGCTGAGCGCGGCGTTATTCCCAGTCTACGACGCTGTATTTTTCCAGCACCGCAGCCATTTTTGCATTCTTACGCAGTTCTTGCACACCCGCGTCCCAGATCGCCGCATACCGCTTGCCGGTGTCACCCTTGGGCGCAAACGCCACGAAGATGGCTTCGGCCTGATGCAGGTAGGCGATCTTGCAATCCCCCGGTGATCGCCCGAGCTCCCTCACCGTCCAAACCCACACGGCGACGGTCTCGCCCATCACGTCAATCCCACCGGCATCCAGCTTGGAGATGCCATCTTTCAACGGCGTCTCTCGTTTAAAGAATACGGCCTCAGCCCCCCTGCGCCTTTTGATCTCAGCATCCCATGATTCCGGATAACTGTAACCATCGATCGCCACCAAACGAATTTCACGCAGCGCCGGGACGTTGTCGTATTTCCACGGATTCGTCTTCTTCGTAAACAGGCCCACGCGTGGCTGGCCCATGGACTCGCTCGGCAGCAGCAGACCTTGCGCTTCCGTTGGGTTTGCGCCGATCACGCCTTCAATCTCCCCGGCTGCGGCCGCTTTGAGTGCGTCGCTCCGCGGCATCGTCTGATAGTCGACCGTGATTTCCTTGGGTTCAAAGATCATTTTGGCCAGTTCCACCACGCGGCCCGGCAGCTCGGCCTTTGGGTCGCCATTATCGGGCATCCATTGATCCGCCCGCAGCCGCATGGTCTCGGGTGCAGCCGTTGCCGCGGTCAGCGCGATTAAGCGGGTTGCGAGCGCCACAGCGAAGCGCCCCGTCTGAGCACGGACGTCAAGATTGGTCATGGTCCGGAACACATCGGCAACGCTGCGGAAATCTTGAAATTCCCCTGTTTTCAGCTGCGCCCGAGAGTGATGCATCCGATCCTTCGCTGGACGCCGTTCACCACGCCCGCCACGCACCCAGCGGCAAGCCCCCCCCGAATTTCTTTGCCCCGGTCGCAGCTTCTTGCGGCCATCGTAGCCCGACTTCATGGATTTCTCTCTCGACGCACCGCCTCCGCACGCCTCCTCCGACGTTCCCCTCATCGATTTCCGCGCGTCCCTCAACGACGAACAGTTCGCCGCCGTCACCGCCCCCGCGGGCCCGTTGCTCGTCCTCGCCGGCGCCGGCTCCGGCAAAACCCGCACGCTCACCTACCGCGTCGCCTACCTCCTCTCCCAAGGCGTGAAGCCCTGGGAAATCCTCCTCCTCACCTTCACCAACAAGGCCGCGAAGGAAATGCTCCACCGCGTGCAGGAGCTCACCGGCGTCGAGCCCGGCCGTTTCTGGGGCGGCACCTTTCACAGCATCGGCCACCGTGCGCTCCGCATGCACGGCGAAGCCATCGGCCTGCCGCGCAACTTTACCATTCTCGACGCCGACGAATCGGAATCGCTCCTCAAGCAAACCGTCGAAGCCGAGGACCGCCTTTTCTTTAAGGACAAAATCAACCCTCGCCCGGGCCCCCTCTTCAGCGTCCTCTCCCTCGCCCGCAACACCCAACTCACGCTCCCAGAAACCGTCAAAGACAACTTCCCCCAATACGACGAGATCGGCCATCGCTTCCCGCCCTTCGCCGCCGCCTATCAGAAAAAGAAACTCGAGCAAAACGTCGTCGACTACGACGACCTCCTCGCACACTGGCTCCGGCTCCTCACCGACGCACCCGAGGTCGCGCAACACTTCGCGAACCGCTTCCGCCACGTCCTCGTCGACGAATACCAGGACACCAACACCCTCCAGGCACAGATCGTGGATCGCCTCGCCGCGCATCACCGCGTGATGGTCGTCGGCGACGACGCCCAGTGCATCTACTCGTGGCGTGGGGCCGACTTCGCCAACATCATGACGTTTCCCGACCGCCACCCGGGCACCGTCATCCATCGCATCGAGACGAATTATCGCTCGACGCCCGAAATTCTCGCCCTCGCCAACGGCGTGCTCCTCGCGCAGCCCAAGGGCCGCCACTTTGAAAAGGAACTCCGCGCCGCCCGTGGTCGCGGCCAAAAACCCTACGTTGTCCAGGCGATGGACGACCGCGAGCAAGCCGAGTTCATCATCAAACGGATCCGCGCGCTCGTCGAAGAAGACGGCGTATCGCTCAACGAAATCGCGATCCTCTATCGCTCTCATTTCCTCGCGCTCGAGATTCAGCTGGCGCTTTCGCGCGTCGGCCTGCCCTACAGCATCACCAGCGGTGTGAAATTTTTCGAACGCCAACACATCCGCGACCTCATCGGCCTTCTCCGCTTCGTCTACAATCCCGCCGACGAACAAGCCTGGCAGCGCATCGCGATTCTCCTGCCCAAGATCGGCGAAAAAGGCGCGCAGAAAATCTACGCCGCCGCCCGCGACCACGCCGGCCTGCTGCAAAAAAACTTCATCGAAGCCCTCGCCAGCGACGACGTGAAAACCAAGGTCGCGAAGGACGCGCGTGACGACTGGCCAAATTTCTGCGACTCGCTGAAACAAGTCGCCGATTCCATGCAACACGGCAAACCCAGCGAGACCGTCGAGCTCGCGATCGACGGTTGGTATGGCGATTACCTGAAAGGTGCCTTTGCCGACTACGTGGACCGTCTCGAAGAACTCAAAGCCCTGATTGGTTTCGCCCAACGCTTCGACGAGACGCAGGATTTTCTTGCGCAGATCGTGCTACTCAACGGCGAGACCAGCGACCGCCACGTCGACCCGAATGCCGACGCAATCAAACTCACCACGATCCATCAATCCAAAGGACTCGAGTTCGACGTCGTTTTCTTGATCGGCCTCGCCGACGGCCAATTCCCCGGTCGCCGCTCGATTGAGAATGGCGACATCGAGGAAGAACGCCGCCTGTTCTACGTTGCCGTGACGCGGGCGCGCAACGAGCTCTACCTCAGTTATCCGAAGATCGCTTCCCGCGCCGGCCCGGGCGGTATGATGCTCACGCCCAGTCGATTCATCCTTGAGCTCCCCACCGACCTCTACGAACCCCTGCGCATCAAGCGCAGCTACGGATGGTAGCGGATTAATCGATCAGCTCGGCGGGCTGCCATCCGACGCCTTTGCGGTTGCCCGCATCACCCGCAGCGTATTCCCGCCCCAGAGCTTCGCGAGGTCCGCCTCGTTCCAGCCGCGCTGCAACAACGCCCGCGTGATGTTCGGATAGTCCGTCACATCACGCAGGCCCTCGAAGGCCCCGCCGCCCCCATCGAAATCGCACCCGATGCCGACGTGGTCGATACCCATCACATTCACGGCCTGTTCAATGTGCCGGATAAAATCCGCAAACGTCACCGGTGGATTTGGGTGCGCCGCACACACGACATCATACGCAACGTCTTCGGCCGCGAGCGTCTCCGGCGAAAGCACCGCGTCCTTGAACCGCAGAAGCACTTCCGCGATCCCCGCCGTGCGACCGTGGCCAGGCGCGTTGACGAGTGAAACCGGTAGCGCGTTAATCTGGAGCACGCCGCCCTTCGCCGCGAGGGCGCGCAACAATTCATCGCCGACGTTCCGCGGGTGATCGGCCACGGCACGTGGTCCGCTGTGCGAGAGCACCACGGGCGCCCGCGAGCACTCGAGCAAATCCCGCAGCGCATCGTCACTCGCGTGCGATGCATCGAGCACTACGCCGCACCGGTTCGCTTCCGCCACGATTTCCCGTCCCAACGGACTCAGCCCGCCCCACTCCGCCCCGCGCGGATCTGTCGACGCATCCGCCACATCATTGTTCAACATGTGCGTGAGCCCCAGCATGCGCACTCCCAGTTGGCAAAATTTGGCCACGTTGCCGGCATCGCGCCCCAACGAGTAGGCGTTCTCGATACTGAGATAGATCGCCCGCTTCCCCTCGGCTTTCAGGCGCAGCCCATCCTCCGCTGATAACGCGAGCGCACATGCCCCCGCGTTCGCCTGCAGCACCTCGTGCGTGCGCTCGAAACAGCGCAGCGCTCGCTCATGCGCCAACCTGAGGCCCTCGGGCGTACGCGCCAGCTGCCCCACGTAGACCGCAAACACCAACGCATCGATCCCGCCCTCGCGCATGCGGGGCAAGTCACATTGCGAATGATCCGCCGCGTAGTCGTGGCGCCCACCCAAGTCCCACCCGGCCCGCATGAGACTCGCCGTCGGCGTATCAATATGCGTGTCGATCGTGAAGAGCCGTTCATGCAACGAGACGGCCTGCGCATCGGCGGCGGCGGCGGAGATCTGAATCATGATGGCGGAGCAAAACGTGGCGAACGACGACGCGCAAACGGGTTCTTTCGATTCCGTTACATCTCCATGGTTGCACTCGGCAATTTCCGCGGCTCTTTGTTTCGCAGAAAAACCTCCATGTCATCCAACGTCGAAAACGTCGTCATTATCGGCACCGGTTGCGCGGGCCTTACCGCCGCCATTTACACCGCCCGCTCGAGCCTCAACCCCCTGGTCCTCGAAGGCCCCCTCCCCGGCGGCCAGCTCACCACCACCAGCGAGGTCGAAAATTTTCCCGGTTTCCCGCACGGCGTGGACGGCTTCCAGCTCACGCAAAACATGCGCGAGCAGGCCACGCGCTTCGGCACCCGCTTTGAGCAGGCCCTCGTCGACTCGGTCGATTTCTCCGTGATGCCGCGCAAACTCGTCTGCGGCGACCGCACCATTTTCGCTAAGACCGTCATCATCGCCACCGGCGCCTCGCCCCGCCTCACCGGCATCCCCGGCGAAAAGGAACTCTATGGCGGCAAGGGCGTGACCACGTGCGCGACTTGCGACGGTGCATTTTACCGCAAGATGGAGGTCGCCGTCCTCGGCGGCGGCGACAGCGCCGCAGAAGAAGCGCTTTTCCTCACGCGCTTCGCGAGCAAAGTTTACCTCGTCCACCGGCGCGACACCCTGCGCGCCTCGAAAATCATGGCCGACCGCGCCGTCTCCCACGAAAAAATCCAAATGGTTTGGGACACGGTGCCCGTTGAAGTTCTCGGCGTGCCCGAGGGATCCGTCAGTGGTCTCAAAGTGAAAAACGTCAAAACTGGCTTAGAGAGCGTGCTGCCGGTCAAAGGCATTTTCGTCGCCATCGGCCACATTCCCAACACCGGCCCGTTTGCTCCCCCGCTCGACGTCGACGAAGGCGGCTACTTCATACCGCAGCCCGGCTCGCAAGTGCAGACGAACGTCCCCGGCGTCTACGTCGCGGGCGACTGCTCCGACCACGTCTACCGTCAGGCGATCACCGCCGCCGGCATGGGCTGCCAAGCCGCCATCGAAGCCGAGCGCTGGCTCGCCGAGCACTCCGGCTAAGCCCGGCGCTCCGCGCGCCTTGCTCCCTCGGCGTGGGCGAAAATCCACCCGGCTAGCTCCTGTGCACCCGCACGCCCGGGGCGGGCATGCCCGCGAATCCTTTCACGGACGCGCGCTTTCTCCGTATCCGAAAATCGTGATAGGCTACCCGCGCGGGCGCGCGGGTAGCGGTCCGGCCGACCCGCGGACGGTCGCTGCACGGGGTGCGCGCGATCGCAAACTACTCAGTACCTCCCTGTAATTTTACTCACCCCAAAATTCGTAATTCTGGGAGACAAAGGCTTGCGGCTCGCTGAAGGTATCCGCGGACGCACGCGTGCACCCACTATCCAATTCTTCTAACACCGATAAATCCATCCCACCGCCATGAATCCGAACACCACCGCCCTCATCCTTGTCGGCTTCCAAAACGACTACTTCGCCGCTAACGGCATCCTCCGCGGCGTCGTCGAGCAACCCAACCGCGTCGACCAGGTGCTCGCCAACACTCTGTCGCTGATCCGCTCCCACCTCGACAGCGGGCTCACGATCATCGCCACGCCCATCGTCTTGGAGCCCGAATACCGCGCCCTCGCGAATTCGGTCGGCATCTTGGACAGCATCAAAAAGTCCGGCGCGTTCAAAGCCGGCACACCCGGGGCCGATACCATCCCCGAGCTGCTCGCGCTCGGCGATCGTATCACCTACGTGCGCGGCAAAGTGGGCTTCAACGCGTTCTCGAACACCGAGCTCGACCGCACGCTCCGCGAGCGTGGCATTACCCACGTTTGGGTCGCCGGCATGGTCACCTCCCTTTGCATCGATTCGACGGGTCGCGCCGCCTACGAGCGCGGCTACAACGTCAGCATCCTGTCAGACTGCTCCTCGGCCCGCACCGCGGGTGAGCAGGAATTCTTCTGCCAAAACGTGTTTCCGCTCTACGCGGGCGTGCTAAAGAACGCACAGGCCTCCGCCGCGCTAAGCTCCGCCGCCGCATAAGGCGTCGGCCCGATGAGCTCCTCCGATCTGGATTACAACGGTTCCCTCACGACCGACCTCCACGTTCAGGCGACCTATCGCCTGACCGAGGCGTTGGTCGCGTCGGAGAACCGGATGCGCCGGCGCATCGATCTGCTCTCGGAAGTCGTTTTTGAAACCGATGCGGAGGGGCGTTTCATCTTTCTCAACCAAGCGTGGACCCGCTGCCTCGGTCAACCGGTTGAGGACGCGATCGGGTTACCTGCAGCTCACTTCGTGCTGCCCGAAGACCAACCGTGCTACGAATCCGTCATCCGCCAGGCCGCTTCGTCCGCGCCGGGCGAGCGCCAACGGTTGAGACTCCGTCGTGCCAACGGCTCCGTCGCGTGGATGGAGATTTCGGTCACTCTGCTCGCCGACGGCGGCATCGTTGGCGCGTTGCACGATGTCTCCGCAATCCACCGCGCGGAGAGCGAGGTGGTCAAATTGTCGCTGGTCGCCAGCGCGACCGACAACCTCGTCATCATCACCGACCGTGACGGCCTCACCGAATGGGTGAACGATTCCTTTACGCGCCGCACTGGCTACTCGCTCCGCGACCTGATCGGATTGAAACCCGGCAATCTCCTCCAAGGTCCCGCCACCGATCCCGCGACGATCGAGCAAATTCGCCGCGGCGTCTCCGCCGGGCGCGCGGTCGAGGCCGAGATCCTGAACTACGCCAAATCCGGCGAGGCCTACTGGGTGCGCCTCCACATCACACCGATCCGCGATTCGCGCGGCGCCGTCGAACGCTTCGTCTCCGTCCAGGCCGATTCCACGGAACAACGTCGCATTAAGCACGAACTAGAACTGGCCAAAGAAAAGGCCGAGCAGCTCGCGGCCGAGGCGCAGGCTTCGAACCGCTCCAAAGACCAGTTTCTCGCGGTGATGAGCCACGAGATCCGCACGCCGATGAACGCCATCCTCGGCTTCACCACCGTCCTGGCTGATACGCCGCTTACGCCCCAGCAAAGCGAGTTTCTCTCCATCATCTCCAAGAGCGGTGAATCTCTCCTCGGCATCATCAACGAGATTCTCGACTTCTACAAAATCGAGTCCGGCACCTTTGAGATTCAGCCGGGGCCGACGGGAATCTGCGGCCTGCTAACGGCCGCGCTAGCCACCTGCCAGCCCGCGACTTCGAAGCCGCTCGAACTCGGCTTCACCCTCGATCCCGCCACGCCCGTCACAGTCACCATCGACTCCAAACGCGTGCGCCAGGTGCTGGTCAACTTGATCGGCAACGCCGTGAAATTCACCCCCTCCGGCCGGGTGCATGTTTACGTCGGCCCCGACCTTTCCCGTCAGGCCGGCGAATTCCGCCTGCGCTTCATCGTGAGCGACACCGGCATCGGCATCGCCGAGAAAGACCTCGTCCGGATTTTCCAACCCTTCTGCCAGGCCGACGCCTCCACGACCCGCAAATACGGCGGCACCGGCCTCGGTCTCGCGATCTGCCAATCGCTGGTCGGCCTTATGGGCGGCACGATCGAGGTGGAAAGCGCCGTCGGCCGCGGCTCGAAATTCACGTTCTCGATCAGGACGGCGGCCACGCCCGCCCAACCCGCGCTACCCGCCTCCGACGAGCCCCCGCCCTCCCGCATGGTCCCACTGTCTGCCGAAGAATGTGCACTCCGCATTCTGGTGGTGGAAGACGACGAGACCAACCTGGCCCTCGTGCTCCTGTTGCTCGCCAAAATCGGCCTGCGGGCCGATTCGGTCGGTGATGGCATCGCTTGCCTGAAGACCATGCAAAGCCAGAACTACGATCTGATCTTTATGGATCTTCGTATGCCCGAGTTGGACGGCATCGAAACCACCCGCGAACTGCGCCGCGGCACTGACCGCGGCAACGGCGAATCGCAGCCGTTTGTTTGCGCGCTCACCGCCAACATCATCGCCGTCGAACGCGATCGTTTCCTCGCCGCCGGCGCCGATATGGCCCTCGCCAAGCCCGTGCGGATCACCGAACTCCGCGAAGCCATCCAACGCGCCGCACACCATTCCCGCCCCGCGTTGGTGCCGACCCACTCCTGCGCCTGATCGCGCCCCGCCGGGTGCCGCCCCGCTGCGCACGGAATCTCGGCGCATCCAACCGGTTCTCCTTCCTCGGCCACATCTGCCGAGACGCCGCATTCGTCTTCACCGACCACCTCGCAGGGATCATGGCAATCGGGTTGCATCGAGCGAAGACCGTTTCGCGCGCACCCCCGCCTTCCGCTGACTCCGTCGCCACGCCGGAAAATTCGGTTTGCCGTGCACCACGGGAAAGCCGGAGCGCGCTCAGGGCACCTCGTAGACTTCGACCAACCCCACGCCACCGCTTCCAGTTCCACTTACCTGTGCGCTGTAATTTCCCGGCGCTACCGTGACGAGGATCATCGCATCCTTGCTATCAAGGGTCGTGATCGCAAACGCGCCGACAGAATTTCCGACCGCCGTGAATTTTTGATCGCCGCCCCAATTGTCGTTCTCCGCGATCTTCACGGCTGCGCCGTCGAAGAGCGCAAGCTTGGGATCGGACATGGCTCCGTTCACGCCAAACTGCGCGAGTCCCGGACCGATGGCCCGGACCAACACGGTCTTGGCGGTGTTGCCACCAACCACGAATCCTGCGGTCAACGTCGAGCCCGACGCGATCTGCTTCAGCACCGACACGTTGATCAAGCGGGGCGTCCCACTCGTAAACGTCCCGCTGGGCGTGGAATCGTAGAGCTCTGCGATCACCGTGCCAACGCCAGCTCCGGTGTCACTCACTTGGACTGTATAGCTGCCGGCCGCGAGCGCATCGGAGAAAATTGCGGCGTCCTTGGAAGCCAACGACGCGTAGGCAAAGGCGCCTACTCGTGCGAACGCGCTGTTCAAACCGGCATCGCCATTCCAATCGTTGTTGGTCGCAACCGTGATGTTGGTTGCTCCCGCGACCAAGGTGAGTTGCGGATCCGGCAACACGCCAGCCACCCCGAGTTGGGAGAGCGAAGGGCCCACGGCACGGGTAAGCAGCGCTTTGGTGCCCGCCGTTCCGCTCCCACCCAGGACCGTTCCGAGGGTCATACTTTCTCCACTCGCGAGCGCGGTGAGAATCGAGAGATTGCTCAGTCGCGAGGGACTGGCTGCCGTTGAAAAGGTCAGTGCGGCAACATTGCTCGTTGTGCTGCCCCAAGCATTGTTCACGACCACGCGGTAAGTGCCCGCCGTGGAAGCACTGGTCTGGGTGAGCACCAACATGGGACCGTTCTCTCCCGGAAGATCGACGTTGCCGTGTTGCCATTGAAAGGACGGAGCAGGCGTGCCGGTGGCTGCGGCGGAAAAAACCACCGTGCTCCCCACGACCGCCACGACCGGCGCCGGCTGTTGGATCATGGCCGGAGCCACCGCAGCCGGCGTCACCGAAAGCAATGCCGCCGTGCTCGTCACAACGCCCGAAGCGTTGTCGGCGGTGACGGAGTAAATCCCGGCATCTGCAACCGAGATATTGTTCAGGATCAGCGTCGCCGAATTCGCCCCATTGATGCCACTCCCGTCCCTCAGCCATTGGAGCGCAGGCGCCGGAACGCCGACCACTTCCACTGAGAAGATTACCGCCGAGCCGGCGACCGCAGTTTGCGAGACCGGGGCGGTCGCGAACACCGGCAAGGAGGGCGCCGCGTTAATCGTCACCTGCGCGGCCGAGCTCGTCACTGACCCGAGCGAATTGGTGACCTTGACCGTGTAGTCGCCGCCATCCGCCGCCGTAACACCCGCCACCGAGAGAGTCGGACCATTCGCACCCGGAATCGCTACACCAGACTTAAACCACTGAAACGTTGGCGCCGGTGTGCCCGTGTAGGTGACGCTCAGAGTAAGTGTGCTGCTGGCAGTGAGGGTCTGACTGTTGGGCGCCCGAGTAATCACCGGAGCAGCGTTGGGTGCGGTCACGACCACAATGGACGTCGAACCTGTGGTGACCGGACCGGTGCGGTTGGTGAATTGGTATCCCCGGGCGGTAAACGTATAAGTTCCCGACGTCGTCGGCGTGCCGGAAAGGGCGAGTGTCCCGTTCGAACTATTGATGACGAATTGGCCGCCCGAAATCACACTACCTGCAGGTATGACTCCCGGAGGCAGGCTATTGGTCACATCCCATGACTGGGCGAAACTCACTCCGAGACCCGTGATCGCCACCGACATCGCGAAAGGCTGCCCGACAGTCGCCTTGGCCGGCAGCGTGGTGTTGGCCACCAACTGCGTGCTCGCCCCCACCAAGGTATGCACCGCTCCGAGTGCCGCCGCCGGCACGACCAGCGCCCGCACAAGACTTCCGATTGGCGTGAAAAGCGGCGTTTCGACCGTGATCAGCGCCCGCAGCACCGGCGTCCGTTCCAGCAAGGTTACCATCAAGCCCGTGCAGAGGGAGAGCGAGCGGGCTCGGGCGAAGAAGGGGAAAAATAACACGGCTTAGAACGGGTGTGGTCGTGCGATGGTCGCAGCTGGAAAACCAACCGTCAAGGTCGCACTGATATTGTCGATGTGACACGTCCGTACGCGGCTATGTTCCATCGAACAGCAGCGTTACCCATTCGCTATTAGCTCAAACCGCGTTTGGGCAGGATGTGCGGCACGTGATATTTCCCCCTTGCCGCCTCACGGCACGACTCGCCAGAGCTGACCAATGTCAATCCCCCGATCACGACGCGCATCTTCCGCGAGGCTTTGCCGTGAACTCGGCATTCAGGCAGACTACGGTCCGGCCCGCAAACTACTCCCTTTCCGCGAAGCTTCTGTCCGTTCGCTGATTCTCGTCGGCCGCCATCCCTCCGACAAAAAACCTGTCCGTCTCGCCCGCCGCGCCGCCGCCGCTTGGCAACGCATGCACGCCGCCGCTGCCGCCGATGGCATCACGCTGATCCCCCTCTCGGGCTTCCGCAGCATCGCGCGCCAACATCGCATCATCCGTCGCAACCTCGCCCATGGTCGCCCGCTCGCCGACATCCTCCGCTTCATCGCCGCCCCTGGTTTCAGCGAGCACCACACCGGCCGTGCCATCGACATCGGCGATCCCACCGACATTTCGATCGAAGACAGTTTCGCGCGTACCGCCGCCTTCCGCTGGCTCCGCCGCCACGCCGGAAAATTCGGCTTCGTCATGTCCTACCCGCGCCGGAACCGTCATGGCATCGGCTACGAGCCGTGGCACTGGTGCTGGCACCCATCAGCCCCTCATCCGGGCCTACTCGGGCCTGAGTCAGCTTCCCGTCCGCCCCTCAGACCTCAGGGCGCAACCGCAGTCTGCTAATACCGACCATAGCCCAGATATCTATTTGGAATAGTTCTAATTATCACTTGCACCTTAGAACCATTCCAATTGGTTGCCCCCTCCTCAAAATCGCATGTCCACCGCCACCACCACCGCCCATCACCCCATTGGGCTCGCTCAAACGCTCGCCGACAGCGGGCTGCGCTCCACCCCACAACGCGAGGTCATTTACGACGTGCTCCTCAAAAAGCGTGATCACCCGACGGCCGACGAAGTGTTTGCCCGCGTGAAAGTTGAGCTACCCACCGTGTCGCTCGCCACGGTCTACAACTGTCTCGAGACTCTCGTGAAGTGCGACCTCGTCCGCACGGTGAATTTCGAGCGCGGCCCCACCCGTTACTGCCCGAACCTACATCCCCATGCCCATTTTCATGATGAGCAAACTGGCAAGACCCACGATATCGATCTGCCGCCCGAGCTCCTCGAAAAAGTGAGCTCCGTCCTCCCACCCGGCTACGACGCCAAATCCGTTGAAATCATCTTCCGTGGCAAAGCCACCAAATCGTCGAACTGAACGACCTCCCCTCTTACACCAGCTACCGATTCTCGGCCCTTCCGATCGCTCAACTCTCAGCCTCACATTTCCGTCCACATGTCCTCCCTCGTCATCCAAGACCTCCACGTCTCCATCGGAGAAAAACCAATCGTCAAGGGCCTCACCCTCACGATCAATAGCGGCGAAGTGCATGCCATCATGGGGCCCAACGGCACCGGCAAATCCACGCTCTCCAAAGCGATCGCCGGCCACCCAGATTACACCATCACGAGCGGAGATGTGCTCGTCGACGGCGTCTCGATTCTCGAACAAGAGGCCGACGAGCGCGCCCGCGCGGGCATCTTCCTTGCGTTTCAATACCCAAGCGAAATTCCCGGCGTCTCCATCGCCAACTTCCTTCGCGCCGCCCTTCAGGCCCGTCTCGCTGATGGCGAAGAGATCGACGCCTCCGCCTATTACAAGCGCCTCTACACCAAGATGGACCTCCTCAAGATCGACCGGAAGTTCACCTCCCGCGCGGTCAACGACGGCTTCTCCGGCGGCGAAAAGAAGCGCTGCGAAATCCTCCAGATGGCCATGCTCGAACCCAAGTTCGCCCTCATGGACGAAACCGATTCCGGCCTCGACATCGACGCCCTCCGCATCGTCGCCGACGGCGTCAACACCATGCGTGGCCCAAATCTCGGCGTCCTCCTGATTACTCACTATCAACGTCTCCTCGACTACATCGTGCCCGACCACGTGCACGTCATGTATGACGGCCGCATCGTGAAGTCCGGCGACAAATCCCTCGCGCTCGAACTCGAGGCCAAGGGCTACGATTGGATCAAAAAGGAACTCGCCGCCGCAACCGCCTAAATCCCCCAAACTGTAGGAGGGGCTTTACGCCCCGATTCAGCCCAACCCTCACCGCTCAATTCTCCGCCCGCCGATCGCTTGACCTCCGCTCCTCCTCGGTGACCTCTGTGCCTCCTCCGTGACCTCTGTGACAAAAAATAAATTCAGCCCATGACGCCGCCCAACGACTCCGCTACGCTCTCCGCTCCCCCTTTCTCCGACGCTCCCACCGCCGTCGAGAATCCCGCCGTCGGCATCGACCAGACCGCCGGTAATTTCTCCTACAAAGTAGACTACGCCTTCGACGCCGGCACCGGTCTCAGCGAAGACACCGTGCGCTATATCAGTTCCGTCAAGAAGGAGGCCCCATGGATTCTCGAGTTCCGCCTCGCCGCGCTGAAGAAATTTTTCGCCATGCCGCTGCCCACCCACTGGGCCACGAAGGACCTTGAGGCGATCGATTTTCAAAAAATCCGCTACTACCTCTCGCAGGGCCAGAAACCGAAACGCACCTGGGACGAAGTGCCCGACGACATCAAGAAAACCTTCGAACGCCTCGGTATTCCCGAGCAGGAGCGCAAATTCCTCGCCGGCGTCGAAGCCCAATTCGACTCCGAAGCCGCCTACTCGAACATCAAGGAAATCGTCGCGAAACAGGGCGTGATTTTCGTCAATTCCACCGAGGGCCTCCGCGAGCATCCCGAGCTCTTCAAAAAATTCTTCGGCAAAGTCATCCCGACCGGTGACAACAAATTCTCCGCACTCAACAGCGCCGTGTTCTCCGGCGGCTCGTTCATCTACGTGCCGAAGGGCGTGAAAGTCGCGCAGCCCCTCCAAGCCTACTTCCGCATCAATGCCGAAAACTTCGGCCAGTTCGAGCGCACCCTCATCATCTGCGACGAGGGAGCCGAGGTCACCTACATGGAAGGCTGCACCGCACCGAAGTTCTCCACCTCGACGCTCCACAGCGCCGTCGTCGAACTCGTCGCACTCAAAGGCGCCAAGATCCAATATATCACCGTCCAAAATTGGGCCAACAACGTCTTCAACCTCGTCACCAAGCGCGGCGTCGCGCACGAAGATGCCGAGATCAAGTGGATCGACTGCAACATCGGCAGCCGCCTCACGATGAAGTATCCCGGCGTCGTGCTGAAGGGCGAACGCGCCCGCGGCGAAGTCATCTCCATCGCCCTCGCCAACGACGGACAGCACCAAGACACCGGCGCGAAAATGATTCACGCCGCCAACAACACGACGTCCAACATCGTCGCAAAATCCATCTCCGTCGGCCAGGGCCGCAGCACTTATCGTGGAGTCGTCCACATCCCGAAGCATCTCAAGGGCTGCAAAAACAACACCGAGTGCGACGCGCTGCTGATCAACACCAACAGCCGCACCGACACCTATCCTGCCATCACCGTGCGCGGCGATAAGAACTCCACGCAGCACGAAGCGAGCGTCTCCAAGGTCAGCGAAGACATGATTTTCTACATGCAGCAGCGCGGCCTCACCGAAGGCCAAGCCATGAGCCTCGCCGTAAACGGCTTCATCAACGACCTCGCCCGCCAATTCCCGATGGAATACAGCGTCGAGCTCAAACGCCTCATCGACCTCGAAATGGAAGGCAGCGTCGGCTAACGCCGACGAATGACCAAGGCCCCATGACCAATGTCCAATTGGTCCCAAGCACTCGGTCACCACCTCCGTTCATTAGACATTAGTCATTGGTCATTCCGCCATGTCCGCCACCACGCTCACCGCTCCCACCACGCTCACCGGCGCCTTCACACCCGAAGCCTTCGCCGCCCACCTCGCCAGCCTACCGCCGTCGCTCCCGACCTGGTGGCTCGACCGCAAGCGCGCCGCCTACGCCCGCTTCGCCGCCCTCCCGATGCCGTCTCGCACCGATGAGATGTGGCGCTTCAGCAACATCAGCACGCTCACGCTCGCGGGCTTCACGTTTCCCGCAGCTGCGACAACCGTCCCGCACGCGCCCATCGGCATTCCCAAGGCCGCGAAACTTGTCTTCGCCAACGGCCGGCTGTTCTCGCGCGAACTCCTCTCGGCGGAACTCACCGCTCGTGGCGTCATCGTCGATACGCTCCAAAACGCCCTCGTGAAACACGAGCCCCTCGTGCGCGAACACCTCCTCGCCCTGCCGCCCAAACTCGGCTCGCCGAAATTCTGCGCCCTCCACGAAGCGTTCCTCGCCGACGGCGCGTTCATCTACGTCCCGCGTGATGTGCAGCTCGATCTGCCCATCGGGATTTTCTCCTACGCCCTCGGCGCCACCACCGCCGTCTTCCCCCACACCCTCGTCGTCGCAGCTGAAAACGCCCGCGTCTCCGTCGTCGAGTATTTCGGGTCCGACTCCGATGAGTCCGCCCAATTCGCCGCCGGCGCCAACGATCTTTACGCCGGCCACGGCGCGCAGATCAGCTACATCGGTAAACAGGATTGGAGCCACCGCGCCCTCTCTTTCCAATCCAACTCCACCGTCGTCCGCCGCGACGCCCGTGTGCAGTCCCTGAATCTCCACCTCGGCGCCCGCCAAGCCCGTCACGAATCCCTCTCGCAACTCGCCGCCCCCGGCGCGTTCTCCGAGATGCTCGCCCTCACCGTCGCCGAGGCCGGTCAGGAATTCGACCAACGCACCCTCCAGATCCACCAAGCGCCCAACACCAAGAGCGACCTCCTCTACAAGAACGCTCTCCGCGGCACCGCGAAGACGATTTTCTCCGGACTTATTGTCGTCGATCCCGACGCGCAGAAAACCGACGCCTATCAAAGCAACCGCAACTTGATGCTCAGCGACGACGCCGAAGCCTGCTCGCTCCCCGGCCTTGAAATTCAGGCGAACGATGTCCGCTGTACGCACGGCGCCACGTCCTCGCGCATCGACCCCGAGCAGGAGTTTTATCTCCAGTCCCGCGGTATCGCCAAAGAGCAGGCCGATGAACTCCTCACCTTTGGTTTCTTCGAGGAAGTCCTGAACCGCCTCGCCAACGACGATCTCCACGAAGCGCTGCGCACCCTGATCCAAACGAAATTTAAATAATAGTTTTCTCCCACGGAACACCGGAATACACGGAAGCCAGTCTCTCGTCTCCTCTGCCTCGGCGCAGTTTTTCTTCGGTGTGTTCCGTGGGCCAATCCCCCTCCTTCTTCCTTCTCCTATCATGACCAACCGCGACCGCATCCTCTCCCGCGAAGTCATCGCCACGCAGATTCCCTCTGGCGACAAAGCCACGCTCCACGCCGGCACGACCGTGATGATTCACCAGACCCTCGGCGGCGCCTACACGGTGCAAACCGACTTCGGTCTCTTTCGGATCAACGGTGCCGATGCCGACGCCCTCGGTGAACAGGTCGCCGCCACCCTCTCCCCCAAAGTCTCCGCCTCTCCCGGTGCTGCCCCCGATCCTGAGGCAGTTTGGGCTCAACTCCGCCACGTTTTCGATCCCGAGATTCCCGTCAACATCGTCGACCTAGGACTCGTCTACACGATGGACATTGAGGCCATCACCGACCCCGAACCCGGCCATCGCGTTAACGTCGCCATGACCCTCACCGCCCCCGGCTGCGGCATGGGCCCCGCGATCGCAGAAGACGCGAAATCTAAAATTCTCCTCGTGCCCGGTGTCTCCGACGCCGATGTCCGCATCACGTGGGAGCCAGCGTGGAATCAATCGATGATCAGCGAAGAGGGTAAGATGAAGCTCGGCCTGATCTAAGGACTCGCAAACGCTCGCTCGACTTTTCCGCAAACGTAGCCCGCCTCGTGAGAGGCGGGTTTTTTTCGTCCCACGCTTCTCGCCCCTTGGCCCCGGTGAAAACCAAACTCCTCTTCCTCTGCTCGCGCAACCAGTGGCGCTCCCCTACCGCCGAGGAAATGTTCCGCGACCACCCACGCTACGAAGCGCGCTCCGCCGGCACCGTCGAACGCGCCCGCGTGAAACTCACCGCCGGCCACATCGGCTGGGCCGACGTGATTTTCTGCATGGAGAAAAAACACGCTGCTGCCGTCACGGAACACTTCTCCGCCGAGCTGGGCGCCAAGCCCCTCATCACGCTTCGCATCCCTGATGACTACACCTACCTGGACCCCGATCTCATCGAACTCCTCCGCACGGAACTTGCCATCCACGTCGATTTGTAGACGCGCAAATTCCCTCCTCGAAAAATTGCCGAGACGACTCCGCCCCGCTCGCCTCCAAGCTCCTCACCGTCCCCGCACTCCGCATCCGCTACCTTGGCTACGTGCGCGAAATCGCCGAGACCCAACTCGCCTGGTCGCGCCTCGGCCCCATCGCTCAACGCTACCACGAGCTCATCGCCTCCGACGTAAAACGCGACACCCGCAAACTCGAATCCTACGAAGATTTCAAAACGAGCGTCGACCAAGACCCGCAGAGTCTCAAAGCCTTCGCCGAACAACGCCGCGCCTATCTCCTCAGCCACCCGGACATCGCCGCCCTCCCGCCCGCGCAGAAACCTCCGCTGTAGACCCGGCCGTCGGCCGGGTTTCTCCGTCTCCGCCGTGCAATCGCGCGGAATCTTCGCGCGTCGCCAGAAATACCTTACGCACGGTTGGCCGCAAAAAAACCAGAAGGAACAAAAACTCGGACCTCCGGGGGTCTTAATTTTTGTGACTTTTTGCGCTTTTTGTGGCCATCTCTTCCGCGGCTCCGGTTGGGTTACGCCTCCACGGCTCAACTCCGGATTCCTCTTTAGTCATCCCGTGGTCTTGGCACCAATTTCATCATCCCCCTCGGCCGCTACTCTCACCTCACTTTTTCTCCTTCGTTGTCTTCGTCTCCGTCGCCTCCGCCTGCGTCGCCACATAGCTCAATACCTGCCCATCCTTCAGCAGCCGCTCGCGCAGCTTCGCATACGGCACATCCTGCACCGCACTCTTCGCGTCGATTGCCAGCACCGCCGCCGTCGCCGCCGATTGACCAAGAATCATGAAGACGGGCTCCATGCGGATTGAACCAAACGCAATGTGCGAACTCGAGAGGCACACCGGCACCAGCAAATTCTCCGCCTGCCCGCGCTTCGGCACGAGCGAACCATACGCGATCTCATAGGGACCGCCCGCCGACACTCCGATATCGCCTTCGTTCTGCACAAAACCTTCGGCCGTGATGTAGCGCTGCACATTGTGCGAATCGATCGTGTAGCTGCCCATGCCCACCGACTCCGGCGTGGGCTTCTTTTTCCGCAGCTCATTCTCCGTCATCACATACGAACCGATCATCCGCCGCGCCTCGCGCACGTAGATTTGGTGCGACCAGCCGCCGTTGTCCTTAAACTCGTCCTTCGGCAGACCCCACTTGCTCATCGCCGCCCGCACGTCCGCCGGCACGCGCGGGTCTGTCGTAATAAAGTAGAGCCACCCTTTCTGATACGTCTCGTGCTCCTTCAGAATTTGCTTCCGCCGCACGTAGCCCGCCTCGGGGTAGTCGTAGTTCATCCCAATATTGTCCGTCGAGAATGGTCCGTGATTATTCGTGTCCGTCTTGTGATTCGGAATCGGATCGAACTTCCCAAACGTCTCCGTCCAACCCGCCGCATAGACGCGAGCCAGCAGCTCATACTGCTTCGGGTCGTAGCCCTCCGGCTTGATAAACGGGATCCGGTTCTCCGCCACATCCGTCAGACACATCCGATAACAATACGCCTGCACCTTCGTGTCGCCCTCGCCAAACTTCCCCGGATCGGCCGCGCTCACCCGTGGCAATACCCCGCTCTTCCGATCACCCGGCACGACGTAGGGACTAACCTTCTCCTTCAAATAACCAAAGTGATGCCGATGGTGCAGCACGCCCGTCTGCACGCCGTTGTGTTCCTCGCCATAGACGGCGTTCGCCTCCCGGCCGACATGATAGGCAACGCCCGCCGCCGCCATCAAATCGCCCTCGTAGGTCGCATCGATGAACATTTTTCCCGCAAACGTTTTCCCGCTCAACATCGTGATCGCCACGATTCGCGCCCCGTCCTTCTTCACGCCTTTCGCGCGGTCGAGCCACTCGTCGCGCACGACGGTGATTTTGTTTTCCCTCACGAAATCTTCGAAAATTTTCTCCGCCACGCTCGGCTCAAAAATCCACATCGTCCGCTGCGCCCCATCGATCGCCGGCGTGCCCTGCCCCGTGTTGCCATACTCGGATTTTTTCTGCCAACGCCAGGCGTCCGCGCCGTCGTAGTGCCGCCATACGCGGTGATAAAACTCCCGCGCCAGCCCGCCGATCACCGCCTTGTTCCCCGTGTCCGTCCACCCGAGGCCGCCGCTCGTCAGACCGCCCAGATGTTTGTCGGGCCCGACGATGATCACACTCTTCCCCATCGCCTTCGCCTGCATTGCCGCCGTCACACCCGCCGCCGTGCCGCCATACACCACCACATCGTAGTCCGCCGCGCGGACCTTCCCGGTCGCGACGATCACCAGCATTGCAACGCACGCTCGGCCACAGATTCGGGGTAGATTCATAGGCACTCGTTTAACGGACCGTTCACACCCGTGTCCAGTGTCGGTCCGGTTACGATTGAACTTTTCCTGATACTGCTCGCCCTCCGCCCCGTCTCGCCAAACCTCCACTCATGTCGCCCCCGCTCTTTCCTTTCCCCGACGCACGCCAACTCTCCCGCCGCACCTTTCTCGCCGGCTCCGCTTCCTTCGCCGCCGCCGCGCTTCTCTCGACTCACGCCCGTGGTGCCGTCGCCACGGCCCCGAAATTCCCCGCCTATCCCTTTTCCCTCGGCGTCGCCTCTGGCGACCCGCTCCCCGACGGCGTCGTCCTCTGGACCCGCCTCGCCCCGCAACCCCTCGAACCCGCCGGCGGCATGCCGCCCGAGCCCGTCGAGGTCTCCTGGCAAATCGCCGACGACGAAGCCATGACGCGCATCGTCCAATCCGGCACCGCCACCGCCACGCCCGAGTGGTCGCACTCCGTCCACATTGAGGTCACGCGTCTTCGCCCCGAGCGTTGGTATTGGTATCGCTTCAAAGTCGGCACGGAACTCAGCCCGACCGGCCGCACGCGCACCGCTCCGCCCGCCGACGCCCTCCCCACGCGCCTCCGCTTCGCCTTCGCCTCCTGCCAACACTACGAGACCGGCCTCTACACCGCCTACCAACACATGGCGCGCGAGGACCTCGATCTCATCGTCCACCTCGGCGACTACATTTACGAAGGCGGTGCCGCCGCCGACCGCGTCCGCCGTCATCCGTCCGGCGTGTGCCTCACCCTCGACGATTACCGCCTCCGCTACGCGCAGTATAAGTCCGACCCCGCCCTCCAAGCCGCGCACGCCATGGCCCCGTGGATCGTCACGTGGGACGACCACGAGGTCGCCAACAACTACGCCGGCGAACACGTCGCCAAGCGTCCGTCCCGCGCCGAGTTTCTCCATCGCCGCGCTGGCGCCTACCAAGCCTACTTCGAGCACATGCCGCTCCGCCGCAGCGCCCTCCCGCACGGCCCCGACATGCTCCTCTACCGCGACCTCTCCTTCGGCCGCCTCGCGAAGTTCCACGTCCTCGACACCCGCCAATACCGCACGCCCCAACCCCAAGGCGACGGCCTCAAGCCCCCGAGCCCCGTCCTCCTCGACCCCCAAGGCACCATGATGGGCGACCGCCAACGCGACTGGCTCTTCACCGGCCTCGAACGCTCCCCCGCCTCTTGGAACGTCCTCGCCCAGCAGGTCATGGTCGCCCGCGCCGACAAAACCGCCGGCCCCGCCGTCAACTACTCCATGGACCAATGGCCCGGCTACGAATTCGAACGCCGCCGCCTCCTCCGCCATTTCGCCGACAAAAAAATCAAGAACCCCGTCGTCCTCACCGGTGACATCCATTCCGATTGGGCCAACGAACTGATCGCCGACTTCGATCAGCTCGATTCAAAGAGCGTCGCCACCGAATTCGTCGGCACCTCGATCAGCTCCGGTGGAGACGGATCCGCCGAGCCCAAATCCCGCGTCACGCTCACCGCCGAAAATCCCTTCGTGAAATATTTCAACAGCGAACGCGGCTACGTCCGCTGCGAGCTTACACCGCAGCAATGGCGCACCGATTACCGCACCGTCCCCTTCGTCACCAAACCCGGCGCCCCGCTCAACACCCGCGCCAGTTTCATCGTCGAATCCGACCGGCCGATTCTGAATCGAGTCTGAAGTAGGGCGCTGTCTCCGCCCTTCACGGATTCGTCGCCAACCGCCCCTCCGTCCACCGCACCGGTTCCGCGAACCCCGCGAGCCGCATTCCGCGCCGCACTTCGGGCGCGCGCATGAAATTTTTCCACACCAGCCCGCTCCGTAGATTCTCCGCCATCACCAGCGTGATCCCCACATTGATGCCGATTACATCCGGCGCCACCCAGCCCGTCTGCGGGTTAAACGCATCCGAAAACCCGTAGCGACCCCACACGCTCGCGCCGCCGACCGCTTTCATTTTCCGCAGCGCCGTCAGGCACTCGGCCGGCGCAAATGGCAACGACCCGCCCGGCGCGCACGGCACCAGCGTGCCGTCGCTCACATCGTCCGCCCGACCCATCGGCGTGCCCCAGGCGACATACCCGTGCGCACTGTCTGACGCCGTAAGCCCCCACATGTCCCGCGACCAAAACGGATATCGCCCACTCTGCGCCGCACTCCACTCGCGCTGCGCCAACGTCGCCTCGACCGAGTTCTGCCAGTAGTCCGCATGCGCATCGCGGCGCCCGCGGAAATCAAACCACGCATGCGCGTATTGATGCGTGAAGAGCGGCCCACATTGGATAAACGCCCGCCCGTCCGCCCCCTCCTTGCTCACCCACGGCTCCCGCCGCCACGCGTGCCAACTATCCGCCGGCAATACTGCCTTCTTCGCCCCGATGCCCAGCAAATAGAGCCCCATTAACTCCGAGTAATTATCCCAGCGGCTCGCAATAAAGCCGCCCTCCGGTTTCCAACCATGCGACAACGTGCTCCCGCCATTGAGCGCCCAGCGCCAATCAATCCGCGCGTAAATCCGGTCCACCAACTCCGTCACCTCCGCGTCGTCCAAATATTCCCGCGCCATCAGCGCCCCTTGCAAAAACAGCGCCGTATCAATCGTCGAGGCCTCGCTGTTCCAGACGCGCCGTCCATTCGTCGCGTCGACAAAATGATACAACCATCCGCGCTCCTGCGCATGTTCGCCCGCGACGAACCGCAGCGTCTGCACCACGCGTCGGCGCGCCTCACCCGCGCGCAACCACCCGCGTTGCTCCCCGATGCACCACGCCGTCAGCGCAAATCCCGTCGCCGCCACACTCGAAGGTGCCCGACTCGACGCCCCGTTGTTCGGCGCCCGATCGCGCGTCAATCCCGTGACCGCATCCGTGTGCTCGGCGAAAAAC
>Ga0209829_10000563_pt1 | contig 32870 bp, 17 predicted proteins | sample C_140205_EF_Meta_FD_187311 | JGI IMG/M metagenome (GOLD analysis project Ga0209829, IMG submission 187311) | Freshwater microbial communities from Lake Croche, Canada to study carbon cycling - C_140205_EF_MetaG (SPAdes) (version 2) | ecosystem: Environmental > Aquatic > Freshwater > Lake... | reverse complement strand
ACATACATCTGGAGATTCCAGTAACGGTCGTCGGCCGCGTCGAGAAACTTGATGCGATACTTGGCCGGCTGCACGTCCCTGTAAGGATAGGGCTGGCCGTTGACAACGGGGGTGTCATTGAAGGACTCGGGGCAGTGGGACACGCGGGGAGGATAAGGGGTATTGACAATCCACGGGGGCCAGAACCAGGGGCCGTAATCCCAACGACCCAAGCCATTGGCGCCGCTGCCATCGGGATTGTTCGGCCATTGGTTTGGGCTGTAGACGTGGGGCGCCCACAGACTGCCCATTACCGGGGCCACTCCAGTCATCCCGTCCACCACATCGGAAAACCACAATGGATCCAAATTGGTCATCGTCACGGCATCGGGCACGAAAGTCTTGTCTTGGATCACCAAGGTGATGAGGTGGTCCATGTCGTTGGTGGCATTGGGACCGGCGGCCAGCACACCGGGAACCCCGGCGGCGGCCAGTGCCGTTTCTTCTAGCTGATCCACAATCAAGTACGGAGCAGCCTCGCCGGCATAAACGTTCGGTCCGGTCGCGCCATACGTATGGTCATGATACCAGAGGAGACGCCCGCTCTGCAGGTTCGGCCAGTAATAGGTTACAGAGCCGTCACCCGGATCGGGCATGTCGGGCACATTCAAGGCATCGGGCCCCTTGTGGTAAGAAGTCGTCTCCCCGGCCGGAGTGATCCATTGGTGGGGCGTGCCGTCACTGATCCACGGGGGGAATCCGCCATGTAAATGGATGTTGGCGCGGTTTTGGGTGTATTGCTCATACACCGGCGCCCCGTTGGCATCCACCCCGATTTGGTTGGGGCCATCGCCCGCGCCTCCAATGGTGGTGTCAACCGGCAGGAAGATCCGGCCGGCCGGGCCGGTGGGCAGCAGGTTGCTGAACTTGACGCGAACCGGAATGTTTTTGAAGGCGACAATCATCGGCCCCATGTAGTGGGGTTTGTCAGCGCCGTAAAGCAACTGACCAGACTTGTTGGTAACGTTCATGGAGAGGCCATGCGCCTTGTCCAGCGGCACCGCGCCGGCATAAGTGGAGGGCACGATCTGCACATAGCCGCGCAGTTTGGTGCCGGCGGCCGGGAGATCTTGATGCATCCGCTCAAAATACTCGACCAGGCCGATTTCATAATACTGGCAGTTGGCGTAAGGCGAACCGTATGGCGTGTTGGGGATGGCCACCGGAATATATTGTCCCAGTCCGTTGGTGCCGCTGGATGTCAGGCCGGGGAGTTTATCCAAAAATTTCCGCAAGGGCGGACTGTATGCGTAGTTGCCCAGCGTGTAGTCCACGCCCGGGGTGAGGTTGATGGCGCCCGGAACCGATTGGTCCGGACCGAATCCTGCAGTTGCCTGGCCCGTGGACCAGGTAACTGCCGCCGCGGAGAGCAAAGCCGTCATTGAGGCTTTCGCTCGCGAGAGGAGGTTGTTTTTTACCGTTGTGTTCATTGTGCGTTTTTTATTTTTACCCAAATTGTTGACCGACTTGACCAACACTGTTTCAACACGAACAACTCTATCCGCCGCAGTCATTTGGAATAGCTGCCAGTATTACTGAAAGCCGCCTCCGTAGTCTTCCCGCCCCTGAGGCCGTGGCCTTTACACTCGAATCTGGGACCCCCGACCGAACCTCCCCTTTGCAGCCAGCGCGGGTAAAAACGCGGTAAGCGCCGTTTTCAAAGGGAACGAAAAGCAAGCCAACCCGGACGGATCCGTGCTCAGCCCGCTAAAAACGAAAACCGGGAGTATGAAAAGCGGCGCAGTATTCATCATAAACATATTTGCATCATGTATTTACAGATATAAAAAAGCCGGCGTTAGTCCGGATACAGCCCCCTTCACCCGCCACCCCGAGGCGGGTTGACCAGCCCGCCGGAGCGGACGCAAAGGAACTGACGCCTGCGAAGGGGCAAGAGCGCTTGAAAAAACGAAGCGCCGGGCAGGCCAAAACACCGGACAGGGCTTATTCCGGGTGGGCACGGGGAACCCCCGGGGTCGGACGCCACGGGCCCGGGAAGAGGTTTGGAACGGGAAAAATAAACCGGCGGGAATTGGCGGGGAAATTTGACCGCGCCGGGTGGCTGTGTCTGCGGCAAACAGCGGCCAATCGAGCCGCAAAAGCGGTGAAACTACGGTGAAAACCGACCCCCATGCCGCCTGCCGGCAATATAGATCGCGCCTAGGCCACGATCCGGACTTGGGAGATCGATACCGCAGCACCGCCCTGCCCTTGACATGGGGCCACCCCAAGCAAAAGGCCGGTCCCCTGGAGGAACCGGCCTTGGTCTGATTGGAAGAGAGACGGGAATCAGCCCTGAAGAGCCTCGAACACCTTGCCCACCATTTTTTCGTTGGGGATGAGGGTTTTACCGCCCTGCTGCCATTTGGCCGGGCATGCTTCGTTGGGATGTTTCAAGAGATGGGCGTTGGCCTCCATCTTGCGCAAGAGTTCGTCGGCGTTGCGGCCCACATTGTAAAAATTGACCTCCGAAGACACGAGTTTGCCCGAGGGATTGATGATGAAGGTGCCGCGCAGGGCCAGACCGCTGGCGGAATCATAGACGCCGAAGAGGCGGCTGACCGCACCGGTGGCATCCGCACCCATGAGATATTTCACCTTGGCCAGAAGTTTTTCACTGTCCCGCCAAGCCAGATGACTAAATTTGGTGTCGGTGGAGACCGAGATCACCTCGGCGCCCAAAGCCCGAAGTGCTTCATGGCGTTCAGCCAAGTCGGCCAATTCAGTCGGACAGACGAAGGTGAAGTCGGCCGGATAAAACACCAGCACGGTCCATTGCTGCTTGGCCTTGATCTGGTCCAGCGAGATCTTGCCGAACTCCCGTTCGATGGGATCATAGGTTTCCATTTCGAAATTCGGCACATCCATGCCGACCGACACTGTGGTTTCATGACACATAGTTTTTGGTTCCAGTTGCGTTTGAGTTGTCTGTTTAAATCCGCTCCGCAAAACGGGCCGGGCGCATTTGAAAAGCGCGGGACTAGGGTTGGGAGGTCATCCCAACCGCTGGCACAAAGTATTTTAACCGACCCGCCCCGCGCCAGATTCTTTTTCACCATGCGCCGGACCGCGGCACCGGCTTGCGACTGGCGGCCAAGGGGATAATCCGACTGCCAGCGGCGATTGGAAAACAACCCGGGCCGGTTGAAAACGGATTGAAAATCGCTTGCGCCGGGCACCCCGCGACGGCTATGACATGGAAGATGATTTCCCGATTGATCAACCGAGGTGTGCCCGCCGTCCTGCTGCTGCTCACTGCGGCCATGCCGGCTTGGGCCGGCGCACCCGCGGTGCCCGTCTTCGAAAAAACCAAACTGGAGAGCCGGTTTCTGAGCGAGGGCGCCAGCCTGGGCGATTTCAATCACGACGGCAAAAAAGACATCGTCGCCGGCTGGTTGTGGTTTGAGGGGCCGGATTTCACGCGCCGTCATGAATTCGCCGCCCCGCCTGCCAAACCCTACGATGGCGAAAAGAGCTACTCGGATTATTTCCTGACCTACGTCCACGATTTCAACGGCGACAAATGGGACGATATCCTCGTCTACTCCTGGCCGGGCAAAGAGGCGGTCTGGTATGAGAACCCCAAGGCGAGGGACGGGCACTGGAAAAAGCACAGTATCTCCGCCGAGGCCGACAACGAATCCCCTGCCTTGGGCGACATGAACGGCGATGGAAAGCCGGAGTTGATCTGCCACACCGGCGGACGGTTTGGTTTCTTCGAGGCGGACTGGAACCATCCCGCCCAGCCGTGGAAGTTCATCGCCATTTCGCCGGAAAACAAAGCGGAAATCTTCCGCTACACCCACGGCTACGGTTTCGGCGACCTCAACGGGGATGGACGGGCGGACATTCTGGAAAAAAACGGCTGGTGGGAACAGCCCAAGGATTACCGGGCGGGGGCCGTTTGGAAATTCCACAAGGTGCCCTTCGCACCGGAAGGCTCGATGGGCGGCGCGCAAATGCTCGTCTACGACGTGAACGGCGACGGCTTGGCCGATGTGATCACCAGCTGGAATGCGCACGGGTGCGGCATTGCCTGGTACGAACAGGTGCGCAAGGCCGGTGAAATCTCCTTCAAAGAACATGTGCTGGTCGGCAGCAAGCCTGAGGACAATCCCTACGGCGTGACATTCAGCCAACCGCATTCCCTGGCGCTGGCCGACATGAACGGCGACGGCCTGATGGATTTCGTGACCGGCAAACGCTTCTGGGCCCACGGCCCGAACAACGATGTCAACCCCGGCGCACCGGCTGTGCTCTACTGGTTCGAATTGAAACGCCACCATCACCAGGCCCAGTTCATCCCGCACCTGATCGACAGCGATTCGGGAGTCGGCACCCAGATCACCGTTGGCGACCTCAACGGGGATAAACGGCCGGATATCATCTCCTCCAATAAAAAGGGCCTGAGCATTTTCATCCAGAAACACTGAGCACCCCGCCCGCAGCGGGGGCGGAATGCGCCGGCATACGGCAAAGAAAGGCGATTCTCTTTTCTACAACCCGTTGCACTACAATCACTAAAAACAGGCAAAACGCCCCGAAAACACCGGCGGAACAGGGGGGCGCCACGCTAAGCCACCAGCGGCTTGATCACCTCGCCGCTCACATCGGTCAGGCGATAGTCCCGCCCCTCAAATCGGTGGGTGAGCTTGGTGTGATCAATCCCCAGGCAGTGCAGCATGGTGGCGTGAAAATCATGAACGCTGACCGGGTTTTCCGTGATGTTATAGCCGAAGTCGTCGGTCGCGCCGTAGACCCCGGGCTTGGTCCCGCCCCCGGCCATCCAAAGCGAAAAACAGCGCGGATGATGGTCCCGCCCGAAATCGTCCTTCTTGATCTCACCCTGGGAATAAGCCGTGCGGCCGAACTCGCCGCCCCAGATCACCAGCGTGTCGTCGAGCAGTCCGCGCTGCTTGAGATCCTTGATCAACGCGGCGCTGGGCTGATCGGTGTTCTTGGTTTGAGCCTTGATCCCGTTGGGCAGACCGCCGTGATGATCCCAGTCGCGATGGCAGAGCTGGATGAAGCGCACGCCCCGCTCCGCCAAGCGCCGGGCCAGCAGACAATTGTTGGCATAGGAGGCTTTGCCGGGTTGGGCGCCGTACATTTCCAGGGTTTCCTTGGATTCCTTGGAAAGATCCACCAGTTCCGGCACGCTCGTTTGCATGCGGAAGGCCAGTTCGTAGTTGTCGATATGCGTTGCGATGGCCGGATCGCCCAACGCGCCGAGTTGTTTGCGGTTTAATTCCTGCATCGCATCAATCAGCTGGCGGCGCACCTTGCTGCTCACGCCTGGCGGATTGGACACATAGACGACTGGATCGCCTTGGTTGCGAAACTGGACACCCTGATAATTGGCGGAGAGGAACCCGTTCCCCCAGTAATGCCCCTGCAACGCCTGACCGCCGCCGCCGCTGGTCAGAACCACGAAGGCCGGCAAGTCGGAGTTCTCGCTGCCCAGCCCATAAGCCAGCCACGCCCCCATGGTCGGACGCCCCGGCTGCTGGTTGCCCGTGCCCATGAACGTCACCGCCGGATCGTGGTTGATCGGTTCGGTAAACATGGACCGGATCAGGGTGATATCGTCGGCGATCCCGCCGATATGGGGGAGCATGCCGCTCAGTTCGACTCCGGATTTTCCGTAGCGTTTGAATTCGAAGGGGGACCCCACGCAACGCAACACGGCCTGGCCGGCCGTCATGCCCGTGATCCGCTGCCCCTTGCGAATGCTCGGCGGCAGCTCTTCTCCGGTCATTTGCTTGAGCTTGGGTTTGAAATCGAACAGATCCAGATGCGAGGGGGCGCCGGATTGGAAGAGGTAGATGACCCGTTTGGCTTTGGCCGGATGATGCAAGGTCTTGAGCGCGCCCTTGGTTGACAAGGCCCCTGCCGGTTCCGCCCCGAACAAGCGCGGGTTCAATAAGGACGACAGGGCCAGCGCGCCCAAGCCCGTGGTGCTGCGGGAGAGGAAGGAGCGGCGGCTCAGGGCCCGCTGGATTTCAGCTTCGAAATTCATATCTGCTATTTGGTAATGGTCTCGTTCAGATTCAACAACACGTTGGCCACGGCGGTCAATGAAGCCAACCCGGCCGGATCGGCCGGACCGGGCCCGGAGGATTCGCCCACCTTCAGCAAGGCTTTGGCCGACTCTGGATCCTGTTGGAATCCGGCCAGTTGCCGGTCGTAGGTTTTCCTGAGCACCTGGATTTCATCCGCCCCGGGTTTGCGCCCCAGCGCGTGCCGGAAGGCGCGGACCAGACGTTTGCCGGTGTCGGTGGGTTCCTCGCGCCAGACGCGCTGGGCCAGAGCGCGCGCCGCCTCGACAAAGGCCGGATCGTTCATCAAGACGAGCGATTGCAGCGGAGTCTGCGTGCGTTGGCGCAGAAAAGTGCAAACCTCCCGGCTGGGGGCGTCGAAGGTGGCAAAAGCGGGATAATGCGCCGAGCGCCGCCAAAACACATACAGCCCGCGCCGATACAGTGCGTCGCCGTGGTCCTGCTCAAACTTCGAGTCGGTCCCGTCCCAGATGCCGGGGGGCTGGTAGGGTTTCACGCTCGGGCCGCCCACCTGCTCGTTAAGCAACCCCGCGACGGCCAAAGCATTGTCACGGACAAATTCCGCATCGAGCCGCACCCGGGGACCGCGGGTGAACAGGCGATTGTAAGGATCGCGCTCCAACTGTTCAGGCGAGACCGCCGCAGACTGCCGGTAGGTGGCGCTGGTCAGAATCAATCGCACCAACGCTTTCACATCCCAAGCGGCCGTCGGCTCCGAAAGCCCGCCCCCTGCCCTCGGCCCTGCACCCCCATCGCGGAATTGGACCGCGAGCCAGTCGAGCACTTCGGGATGACTGGGCCATTCGCCCTGCGAACCAAAGTCGTTGATCGTCTTCACCAGCCCCGTGCCGAAAAAGAGGGACCAGTAGCGGTTGACCGTGACCCGGGCCGTGAGCGGGTGGTCCTTGGACGTCAACCAACGTGCCAGGGCCAGCCGGTTTACCGGCCCGGGGGGCAAGGCCGGAAGGATCGAAGGAGTGCCCGGTCCCACCTTCTCCCCCTTGTTGCGGAAATCGCCGCGCACCAGCACAAACGTGTCCCGGGGCGGCTTCATCTCCTCCATGATCAGGGTGGTGGGAATGGTGTGATAAAATTGTTCCTTATGCTTGCGTGCTTCTGCCAAGGCGGCCTCCGAACGGATGTAATCCAGAGCGTAGTTCTCCTTGTAGAATTTCTGCAGCTCGCTTCGTTCCTCCTCGCTGCGGGCCCCCCGGGATTTGGCAATCAGGGGACGGTATCCCTCTAGGAGAAGCGACTGAACGTCCTCCGCGCCAAGGGCGCGCTGATAGAGGCGGACCTCATCGACCAATCCCTTGAGGATTCCCTCGTTGCTGCGGGCACCAATCCGCAGGGGGGCGTTATTGGCAATGGTATTGGAGAGGGTGTCGTTTTCGATTTGCAGCTCGAGCGGACGGCCGTTGACAAAAAACTTCACGCCCGCCGCCTTACCCGAGCCGTCGTAGGTGGCCATCACATGCAACCACTGGCCCTTGGGAAAGGTTTCCTTGGTTTGCACTTTCAATGCGTTGCCAGGCCAGGCACTAAGCAGGTGCACCTCAAAGCGTTGCGCCGTGTAAAACAAATCAAACCCCCGAAGCTCCTTGGTCATTTTACTCAGCACGGCACCCTCCCCCTCCAATTTCACCCACGCCCCGTAGCTAAAGGCATCGGTGCGATCAAATCCCCCCGGCGCTCCAAATTCCACATACACCCTGCCGTCGAGCTGGAGGGCTTTACCAATTCGCCCCGCAACAAACTGCGCCTGGTTCGTGCCATGAATCCTCCCATCCACACCGCTGGTGAACGAGGTCACACCCAACGAACCGTCAAACGCTATCCCCGTCACCAACCCGGGCAACTGCGGAGTGGCGGCGGGCTTGGCGTTGATTTCCAGCTCCCACTTTTCCTGCGTCTCGCCCAGCTCGTTGGAGCGGTCCTGCAAGGTCTTTTCCGCGTCTTTCAGCCGGAAATCCGCTTCCACAAACTCCAAAGCCTGGCTCGTCGTCGGCACGGGAAGACGCGGCGGCGGATTGTCCGTGCGGATCCGGTCCAGCCCCTTTTCCGGCACGTTGTGAAAGAACGCGTACATGCGGTAAAACTCCTTCGTCGTCAGCGGATCATATTTGTGATCGTGGCATTCGGTGCAACCCACCGTCAGCCCCATCCAAACAGCACCGACCGTATTGACGCGATCAACGACATATTTGTTGAGATACTCGTCGGGATCGGCACCGCCCTCGTCATTGGTCATGTTGTTGCGGACAAAGCCCGTGGCGATGCGCTGGGACTGGGTCGGCTTTGGCATGAGATCCCCGGCGATTTGTTCGACGGTGAACTGATCGTAAGGTTTGTTGTCATTGAAGGCGCTGATGACCCAATCGCGCCACAACCACATGAATCGAACCCCGTCGAAGTGATAGCCGCTGGTGTCGGCATAGCGCGCCAAGTCCATCCAGTTCTGGGCCATCCGCTCGCCGTAGTGGGGCGAGGCAAGAAGTCGGTCCACCAGTTTGCCGTAGGCGTCATTGGATTTGTCCGCCAGAAAAGCGTCCACCTGCGCGATGGTGGGCGGCAGTCCTGTTAAATCCAGCGTCGCGCGACGAATCAACGCGGCCCGGTCGGCTTCTGGATTGGGGCGGAGCTTCTCTTTTTCCAACCGAGCCAAGGTGAAGTAGTCAATGGCATTGCGCGGCCATTTTCCGTCCTTTACCGCCGGCAAGGGGGGGCGTTCAGGCGCAATAAAAGACCAATGTTTTTTCCACGCCGCACCTTCCCTCACCCACCGCTGCAGCAACGCGATCTCCTCCGGCTTGAGGGGTTTGTTGTGCTTGGGCGGCGGCATCACCTCCTCGGAATCCGTCGAGAGAATGCGCCCCACCAAAGTGCTCTTGCCCGGATCGCCCGCCACCAAAGCGTGATCGCCGGACTTAAGCTCCTTGAAAGCGCCTTCCTGCGTGTCCAGCCGCAACCCGGCCTTGCGCTTGTTCTCGTCCGGACCGTGGCAGGTGTAACAATGCTCGGAAAAAACCGGCCGGATGTCCCGGTTGAAGTCCACTTTGGCCGGATCGCCGCCGGGTTTGCCCGCGGCCAAAACCCCGGAAACGCCGACCAGAGACACCGCCAAGCGCCAGAAAACCGAAGGAACAATGCGATTGAACATGGAAGCGTGGATGAAGTGTTATGCCAGCAGCGGCTTGACCACCTCGCCGTGCACATCCGTCAGGCGAAAGTCGCGACCCTGAAACCGGTAGGTCAATTTCGTGTGATCCAGTCCGAAGAGGTGCAGGATAGTGGCGTGGAGATCGTGGACATGGACCTTGTTTTCGGTGGCATAGAAGCCGAAGTCATCCGTTTTGCCGTGAACGATGCCCGGCTTGATCCCCCCGCCTGCCAGCCAGACCGTGTAACCGTGCGGATGGTGGTCGCGGCCCAACTGGTCCGGACTGAGACTGCCCTGCATCATGGGGGTGCGGCCAAATTCCCCGCCCCAGACCACCAGGGTTTCATCCAGCAACCCGCGCGCTTTGAGGTCCTTGATCAACGCAACCGCCGGCTGATCGGTTTCCAGACAGCGCTTCTTCAGGTCGAACACCAGGTTGCCATCCGGCCCTCCGTGATGGTCCCAGCCCCGATGATAAAGCTGGACGAAGCGGACTCCGCGCTCGACTAGACGCCGGGCAAGAAGGCAATTATTCGCAAAGGAAGCCCGCCCGGGCGTGGTGGCATAGGCTTCATGCATGGCCGCCGGTTCCTTGGAAATATCCATCACGTCCGGCACGCTGGTCTGCATCCGGTAAGCCAGTTCGTAGGACGCAATGCGCGTGGCGATTTCAGGATCGCGCAACACATCGAACCGCATCCCGTTGAGATCACGCACGGCGTCAAGCGACTCGCGCCGGCGTTGGGCCCCCATGCCCGGCGGATTCGAGACGAACAGGACCGGATCGCCCTGCGAACGGAGCTGGACGCCCTGATGCACCGTGGGAAGAAAACCGCTGCCCCAGGAGTTGTTGGTCAGCGGCTGCCCGGCCCCGGTGCTCATCACCACAAAGGCGGGCAGATCCTTGTTCTCACTGCCCAGTCCATAGCTCATCCAGGATCCCATACTCGGCCGGCCGGAGAGCTGCGCCCCGGTATTCATGAACAGCGTGGCGGGATCGTGGTTGAATGCTTCCGAATAAAACCCCTGCACAAAGGCGACGTCCTCCACGATGGTGGCAAGATGCGGCAACAGTTCCGAAAGCCATACTCCCGACTGCCCATGCTGCCGGAATTGGTAACGGGAACCAAGCAAGGCGGCGTTCTTGCCGATCTGCGCGAGCCGGATGTTTTTAAGGATTTCCTCAGGAATCTTCTGCCCGTTGCGCTTGATAAGCTCCGGCTTGTAGTCAAAAAGGTCGAGATGAGACGGTCCGCCGGATTGGAAGAGATAAATAATGTTCTTCGCCTTGGGTGCGAAATGCGGGCCGGGCAGCCCCGCGCCGATGGCGCCTCTGGCAGGAGCGGCAAAAAGCTTTTCGTTCAGGAGCGACCCCAAAGCCAGCGCGCCCATCCCCGTGCCGCACTGCTGCAAAAACTTGCGCCGGGTGGAGAGTTTTAAATGGTCCAAATGTGATGTCGGCATGGGTTGATTTTGGGTTAACCTTGCGCCGGATGGCTCGGCTCTTTGATTCCACCTGACAGACTTGTCACCGGACAGTGAGGCCGGTCCACGCAAAGCGCCGTTCCCCACAATGCCGGTTCTAGCGGGTTTGACATGCTCAGCCTTTGGTCAGGGTTTCATCCAGATTGAGCAGCACATTGGCCACCACCATCCAGGCGGCAAGCTTGGGAGCGTCCAAACCGGCCGGGCGCGCCGCAGAACCCGCGCCCAGCAGCGCTTCGGCCGATTTGCCATCGGCCTGAAAACCTTTCAACTGCTGCTCGTAAAGCCCCACCAGACGCTGCCGCTCGCGCCGGGTCGGCACCCGGGCCAAGCACAAACGGAAGGCGTAGTCCATTTGCCGCTCCGCTCCGGAGCCGCCCTGGAGCATCACCCGTTGAGCCAGCACCCGCGCGGCTTCCAACAGGGTCGGCTCGTTCAATGCCGCAAGCGCCTGCAAAGGAGTGTCCGTCCGGGGACGACGCGCCGTGCAAAGCTCGCGGCTGGGTGCATCAAAAGTCGCAAAAGTCGGGTAGGTGCAGACCCGGCGCCAGAAAGTATACAACCCGCGGCGATACAACTCCGGCCCCTCGCTGGTGGGCCATTCGTCCATCCCTATCTCCGGACGTAAAAAACCCAGCTCCTTCCAAAGATTGGGAACCTGCACCGGGAACACACTCGGCCCGCCAATCTCGGGATTGAGCAAACCGCTGACCGCCAGCGCCTGGTCGCGGATCATTTCAGCGTCCATCCGAAATCGCGGCCCGCGCGCCAAAAGCCGGTTGTAGGGATCCAGCTCCAGACGCCTGGCATCCACCGCGGCGCTTTGCCGGTATGTGGCAGACATGACCATGAGCTTGACCAGACGCTTGACGTCCCAAGCCCGGGGCGGGGCAGCTGCGGACCGCGGGGATGGGGCCGGCTGCATGAATTCGCAGGCCAGCCAATCCAACAGCTCCGGATGCGAAGGCAGCTCACCCTGCTTGCCGAAATCCTCGCTGGTCTTGACAATGCCGGTCCCGAAGAGCCTCTCCCAAAAGCGGTTCACCGCCACCCGGGCCGTCAGGGGGTTGTCCGGCCGCACCAGCCATCGGGCCAGCCCAAGACGATTGGTCACCTCATTCTCCGGAAAGGGCGGCAGCACCGCCGGTGTTCCGGGCTGGACCGGCTTGCCCTTCTCCAAAAAATTCCCCCGCACCTGCACAAAGGTCGGACGGGGCTGGGCCAGCTCCGACATGACGAGAGTGGAAAACTTCTTTTTTGCCAGCTCGCTTTCACGCTCTTTCAGGCGGAAGAGCTCCTGCTCCAAAGCGCGAATGCCCGGCGACACCGTCCGGTAATGAGCGGCCAATTGACGCTGCTGTTCCAGACTGCGGCTTCCGGCCGGAACCGCCAACAACTCCAGAATGTCGCGCGGCAGCGGCCAAAGCTTCGAGGCATCCGCCTCATCCGTCACCGAAAGACGCAGCCGCCCCACGACGTGGTTGTTGCCATGGTAGGAATCAAGTCGGAACCCAAGCCGGGCGCCCGACTCAAAAGCCACGGGCGTCTTGAGCTCGGCGATGAGAAAATGCCGCTCCCCAAACCTCGGACCAATGGCCCAACCGGTCTTGGGATTCCGATCCACCGCATGTTCGGCCCGATAATACTTCTGCTCCCAGTCGGCCGTCGCCTTACTGAAGAAAACCGTCTCAGGGGGGGACACCGCGTCTCCGAGCGGGGATGCCGTTAGTCCCAGCTCGTCCAGGATGAAATTGCCAGTCTGCCCCCAGCGCCCCGGCCCATTCTGGGGCAGGCTCGGGTCCGGCAACACCTCGAGCAGCACCGCCGTAATTTTCTTGAGCCCGCTCGCCGCTTCGATCTGATAGGTGTCGTAGGTGGGGTTGATGCCGGTGGCCAGAATGGAGTGATCGGGCAGGTTGGTGAAAACCGCGCCCCCCGTTGACAGGGCATGGGTCAGATTCAACGGGACCCAGCGATCGGGTCGCGGGGAGAGCTTCGCCTCCCAAGCCTGCTGTTCAAGGGGAAGCCGCTTTTCCACCGCCTCCAACTCCCGCTGCACCGAAGCCCGCCGCTCCCGCAGGTAACTCCCAACACATTCCATTGGTGGAGCCGGAACGGACACGGTGGGCTCCAGATTGTAATTCCCCCGGTCGGCCGTGGAATTGAAGAACGAGTAGAGACGGTAGTATTCCTCCTGCGAGATCGGATCATACTTGTGGGTGTGGCACTCGGCACACATCACCGTCAACCCAAGCCAAGTGGTGCCGGTGGTGGCCACCCGGTCCTTGACCGCTTTGATCCGGTATTCCTCCTCATCGCCGCCGCCCTCGTCGTTGATCTTGGTGTTGCGATGAAACCCGGTGGCAATCTTCTGATCCAGCGTGGCGTTCGGCAAGAGATCGCCGGCCAGTTGCTCAACGGTAAACCGGTCAAAGGGCATGTTCTGGTTGTATGCGTTGATCACCCACTGCCGGTAAGGCCACATCGAACGGGCCAAATCCACCTGATACCCGTTGGAATCGGCGTAGCGCGCCAGATCCAACCACCCGCGGGCGAAGTGTTCGCCATAGTGATCCGAAGCCAGCAACCGGTCCACGACCTTTTCATAAGCCTGGCTGCTCCCATCCTTCAGAAACGCATCCACCTCACCCAGCGCGGGAGGCAGTCCGGTCAAATCCAAAGTCAAACGCCGGATCAAGACGGCCCGGTCCGCCTCCGGGGAAGGCGCCAGTTTTTCCCGCTCCAGCCGGGCGAGGATGAAGGAGTCGATGGGATTGCGGGGCCAGCGCTTGTTCTTGACCCCTGGCAAAGACGGGCGCTGGGGCTTCACGAACGCCCAATGCTTTTGCTCCTCCGGCCAGGCTGCCCCTTGGTCAATCCACGCCCGCAGCAGCCCCACCTGTTGAACGGACAAGCGCTCGCCCTTGGGGGGCATTTGCTCGTCCGCATCGCTGCTGAGGACCCGCTCGACCATCTGGCTTTTGGCACTCTGCCCAACGATCCACAGGGGTTTGTCCGATTTGCCGGTGTGGCCGCCCTCGGTTTTCCGGTCCAGACGCAGATCCCCTTTTTGCTTCTCCGGCCCGTGACATTCGTAGCAACGCTTGATGAAGATGGGCTTGATGTCCCGCTCGAAATCCACCGCAACGCCCCCCGCAACACCATCGCCAGGGCCCGCGATCAAAACCACCAAAGCAACCAAGAACCACATCCAGCCGGAAAACCGGATCAGGGAAAAACGGTTTTTTAAATTGAAAGAGTTCACCGCTTTTTTGCGCATCTTAGCCCCGCCGGCAATTGGCGGCAAACAAAATGCCGCCGGAAACCAATCTGGCGGCTGGAAATTTCAGGGCTCGCTTGGAACACACAAATCAAAGCATCACTTGCCCCCCACCGCGTCCTCCTTCAGCACCTTGTATAACTGCCCGTCACCCGGCGCCAAATTCACCACGAAAAGAACCCGCACCCGGCTGCTCAACCCGACCCACCGACCCGTAGCCCGGTCAAACTGGAAAACCTCCTTGACCTTGCGCCCATATCCCGCACGCTGAAACTGCACCGTCGCCTGCCGGCGTTGGCGAATATCGCGGTTCACCACCATCAGATAGTCCGTGTCCGCCTCGTCCTTAAACATGCCCCACATCAATTCGTCCCCCAGAACCTGCGCCCAGTGATCATGCTGCGATTCGCAGGTCCGGCGAGGCAGGGGCTGAGTATGGAAGACATCGACGGAATGCAGCCTCATGAGTGTCGGCCCGAGTTTCTCCAGCTCGGCATTGAGCGCGGCCACCTGAAGCCCGCACTCGTTGAGATCGGCGCTTCCCGGCTTGAAGAGCTGCGCCGCACTGAACCATTGAATCCCCCGCACGCCATAGGCCAGACTCGTGTAGACACTCTGCCGCAACTTTACCGCGTTGTCCGGATCACACCCCTGCTCCCCACCCCACTCCATGTTGGGATTGGCGTTGACCTCCACCCAGCAGGTCAGCGGGATCCCGGCCGCCAAGGCCGCGGCACGGTGCTGTTCGAGCTTCTCAAAATGACTGTGCGACCCCCACCACCATTGGTAGTGGTCATAGCTAAGAATATCCGGACGCACGATCCGCAGGTAGTCGCGCAGCAGTTCCCCCGCAAAACAAAGCATGTTGATGTTGGCCGGATGCCGGGAATCGGCTTGCCGCAATTCCTCCACTTCGCGGGCCAAAGCCGCAAAGGCCGGCGCCTTGGGCTCATCGGCCACATGATAGCCCCACACCACCGGATCTTTACCCAGACGCGCGGCATCCTGGGTCTTCACATCCTCCACCATCAGTTTCAACCCCGCTGCGCGGCAGACCTCCAGCTTGTCTTCAGGCCAGAGCACCGCATTGAAATGGGCTTGGGCCAGAGCATTCGCCACCGAAGCCCCAGTCAGATTCGTCGCCGCCCAGCCGGTGGCGATCAAAAATTCAGACAGGGCCGGCGTTGAACCGGCCGCCGCCAGCCCCGCCGTGGCAAACGCAACACAACAACCCGCCAGAACACGTGCCGACCGCAGCTTGGATTTGGAAAGACGCATCCTCGAATTGATTCAGAATCCGGCAGCAGTCTCAACCACAAAAAGAGATCCAATTGTACCGCGGGCCAGCACATGACAGCCCTGTTGCTGAAAGCAGGCCGCACAAAACAGCGTCAAGCTTGGCCGCCAAGTCCGGCAGTCTTTGCGTTACCAGACTTCGGAAACCAGTGCTGTGCTACGCCTCAAGCCACTTTCTGTCAGTTTGTAGCTACGCTCCTTGCGCGCTTTCCGTTCACCCCTGCGCCACGACTGCGCTTCAACCACTCCATTTCCTTCACAGTGCAGCCTGATTGAAAAACCGCTGGTAGGGCGGGCAATCCGCTGCACGCCGCTGCTGCCAACCCGCGCTTTCTCCTGCACCGCGGCGGTGCGCGCGGAGCGGCGCGCCCTACCTGTTTACTTCACACCCATCTCACAGAAGCCCGATTGCCACATCAGAAAAACCATCCTTTATGCCCTCCATGCGCTTCATGATAAACCGCCCAAGCAACAGGCGAAGACCCATGCGGATCACCAAACGATGGCCGGCACATTTGCCTTTAAATCCAACTGCAAGTCGCTAGCCATCGGCTTCACGGACAAGCAAATTTAACCGCACCAGGACAAACCGATTCTTGTCGCAAGAACGGGGCGGCTTTAATCCGCGGCACCCAGTGAGCGGGGCAATGAGCGAAACCCCAACAACGCATTTTTACGGAGGCGTCCCGGATTCCGCATTGGGCCCGATTCGGGTCGATCCCGGATGGCGTTGCGTCGGGATTTATATAAGGTGTGGGTGCTGCCCTTGGGCTGCACTGTCATGGCAACAAAAGCAATTCACCCAGCACGAGGCGCACCCTGCCTTTCAGCCCGCGCCAAACTTGCATGGCTGCTCCTGCTCGCAGGGCTTTCAGCGGTTGTTCAAACTCATGCCGCACACCGCCTCGTTCTCTGGGGCGGCGCAGATACAGCTCCGGGCCCACTGCCCATCGAATTTCAGACGCGCGTGGCGGCCGTGGCGGCCGGAGATTTCCACGGATTAGCCCTTGACTGGGATGGGCGGGTGCGCAGTTGGGGTGACAACACCTTCGGGCAGACCTCGGTGCCAACGAGTTTGAACCGCCAGCCTGTGCTCCAGATCGCTGCCGGCAACGTGCATAGCCTGGCCTTGTTGTGGAACGGGACCGTGCTGGCTTGGGGCCGGTCCAGCGGCCAATTCGGCGATTATAGCCAGGACGCGGTGCCCGTGGGATTGAGCAAAGTCAGAACCCTGGCCGCAGGCGCCGCGCACAGTCTGGCGCTCAAGCGCGATGGCACGGTGGTCGCCTGGGGATTCAATCAGGACGGCCAGTGCCAAGTGCCGGCGGGGCTGGGTGGTGTCGTGGCCGTTGCCGGCGGCATGTATCACAGTCTGGCCCTGAGAAAGGACGGGACCGTCAGCGCTTGGGGCAACAACTTCTATGGCCAGTCCACCGTGCCGGCAGGTTTGGACAAGGTCGTGGCCGTGGCGGCAGGAGGGTTCCACAGCCTGGCCCTCAGGCAGAACGGGACGGTTGTTTCCTGGGGCAGCTATGGAATGATGCGCTACGCCGTGCCTGCGGGGCTATCTAAAGTCATCGCCATTGCCACCGGGGACTACCACAGCCTGGCCTTGAAAAGCGATGGCACGGTGGTGGCTTGGGGCTCAAACTCCGCCAACCAATGCTCCGTCCCGGCCGGACTCAAACGCGTGGCTGCCATCAGCGCCCACGGCCAGCTTAGCGCGGCAATCACGCATTGAAGCGTTGAATGGATTGATTCTTTTCGGGGATAAGTAAGGAGGAACCATTTGTCCGGAGGCATAAAAGGGGGAAGACCGTTGACCTCAAGCGGCAACCCCGCTTGTCAACCCGTTCCAACTCGATTATTCTGCCCGCATGTCAAGAAAGTCTGTGCTGGCTCTAGCAACCGCCTTCCTCCACCTGATCCATGGACGGGCCGACACGATTGAACTGAAGGACAAGGCGTCGGTAAGCGGAAAGATCCTAGCCGAGAAACACGATCAACTGGCCGTCGACTTGGGATATACCGTCTTGATGATTCCCCGCAGCGCGGTGCTCGCCGTCACCAGGAACCCAGGCGCTGCAGCCAAGCAGGCCCCGGGTGTGACTGCGGGCGAGCGCCCCGGCCCGGCGGCCGCGGAAACAGGATTTTACTTGTCGCGCACCAAAGCATCTCCGGAGCAAAGCGTGCGCGATCTGGTCAATCAGCTCGGTGAAGCGGTCGTGCAAGTTCGCACGCCCGGCGGGTTGGGCTCGGGCTTCATGCTCAACGAGGGCGGATTCCTCATGACCAACTTCCACGTCATCGAGGGCGAAACCCAGATTTCCGTCGAGGTCTACCACCAACGAGGGGGGCATCTCGCACCCCATGCCTACAAACAGGTCCGCATCGTTGCACTCAACAAATTCCAAGACTTGGCCCTGCTTCAAATTGACGATCCGGACGCACCCCGGTTCAAACGGGTCGCCTTGGGCAGCGCCGATCTGCTTGCTGTGGGCGAACGGGTCTTTGCCATCGGCAGCCCGCTGGGACTGGAACGCACGGTTACCGAGGGAATCCTGAGCACCAAAACCCGGGAGATGTCCGGCATGCTCTATCTGCAAACCACCGCCCAGATCAATCCCGGCAACAGCGGCGGGCCTCTCTTTAACCTCGCAGGCGAGGTCGTGGGAATCACCAACATGAAGCTCACCTCCGGCGAAGGTTTGGGCTTTGCAATCCCGGCCGAGGCGGTCAAATTCTTCCTCGACCACCGCGACGCCTTCACCTACGCCAACGACAATCCGGGCAACGCCTACCGCTATCTGGCACCGCCCAGCCATACCCATCAGTTGGCCACCGAGTAATCAGCGGCCTGTCCCGCCCCAACCCCATGAGACTCCTCCCACGTTTTTTCCGCAGCACCGCTTGGATCTGTTTGGCCTTAGCCACCCGGACCCGCGCCGACATCCCGGTTCCTGAAAAAATACTTCCCGCCGACACTCTGGCCGCGGTGTCGGCCCCCGATTTCACCCGGCTGCGAACCCTTTATCAGGCATCACCCCAGTGGCAGCTCTGGAATGATCCGGACATGGCCGCCTTCAAAAACAAGTTTGTGGCCCGATGGAAAGAACAACTCCTGCTGCCTCTGGAGCGGGACATCGGGATCAACCTGTCGGATTACGAGGATCTGCCGCAGGGACAGCTGACCATCGCCATGATTCAGAACGGGTGGCCGGCCAGCGAGGCCCAGCCCGGATTTCTCCTGCTACTGGATGCCAAATCGAAAAGCGACCGTTTGAAAAACGATCTCGCTCTCCTCCGCCGCAAATGGGTGGAGGGCGGCAAGCCCATCAAAACAGCGAAAATCCGCGACTTGGAATTCCTCACCCTGCCCGTCTCGGAAAAGGACATTCCGGCAAGCCTCCGCAAACTTTATTCTCCGGCCGGATCAGAAAACGAGACGCCAACCAACAACGCATCGGTCAGCCAACTGTTGCTCGGCCAGTTTGAGTCGATGCTGATCGTCGGAACCTCCGAGAAAACCGTGGAAAAAGCCGTGGCCCACCTCACGGGCGGAGCCGCCCCTGCACTGGCGGGGGTGGCCGCCTTCGAGGCGGACCGGCTGGCCCTCTTCCATGACGTGCCTTTCTGGGGTTGGGTCAATGTGAAGGCCTTGGTGGGACTGCTGGCCGGACCGGTGGGGGAAAAAGACCCGGCACAATCCCCCCTGGCAATGTTCAGTCCGCAGAAGATCGCAGGCGTGACTGGATTGAGCGGATTGAAAACATTGGCCTGGGCGGGGCAGAGTTCCGCGGAGGGTCTGCTGGTGAAATTCTTTCTAGGTATCCCGGAACCCGCGCGCGACGGACTCTTCAAACTCTTCCCGGCCGGAATCAAGGAATCGAGCCCCCCGTCCTTTGTGCCCTTGGATGCCGTCAAATTCCAGCGCTGGCGTATCGACGGCCAAGGGGCCTGGGCAGCCATGCAGAAGATGCTCTCCGCCCTCTCCCCTCAGTTTACCGGGAGCCTGAACTTTATCCTTGAGACCGCCACTGAAGCCGCGCGCCAGAAGGATCCTGATTTCGACATCAAAAAAAACCTCTTCGGCAATCTGGGCGACGATGTGATCAATTACGAGAAGGCCCCGCGGGGCGCGACTCCGGCGGAATTGAGCGCTGCGCCCAGCCTCTGGCTGCTGGGTTCGCCCAAGGCCGAGCAACTCGCCGCCGCCCTGAAATACCTCTTTCTCATTGCCAGCCAGGCTGGCGGCACCCCCGCAGAGCGGGAATTTCTCGGACACAAAATTTATTCCGTGCCCGTGGTCCCGCTGCCCTTCGGGCTCTCCGGTCCGACCCCTTCCCCCGGTGGCAGCCTCAGTTATGCCGCCTGCGGCGGCTATGTGGCCCTGAGCACCGACCCGGCCCTGATCGAGGAATATATCCGCAGCAGCAACACCCCGCCCAAACCGCTGAGGGAAAGCGCCGGGTTGGGAGATGCAGCCGCCCGTGCCGGGGGGCTGAGCACCGGCTGGTTCGGTTTTGAAAACCAGGCCGCCACCTCCCGCGCCGCTTTTGAATCCCTGCGCGGCGCCGGAACCAATGCTCCGGCTTTAAACAACCCACTGCTGCCTGCGGGAGTCAGGGACTGGGCCGACTTCTCGCTCCTGCCACCGTTCGACAAAATCGCCCGCTACTTTCACTTCACCGTCCTGACGGGCAACGCCAGCGCCGAAGGACTGATGTTTCAGTTCTTCTCCCCCGCCCCGCCCCTGCTCAAGAAATGAAAAAACGCCCGCTCCTGAGCCCCTTGGCGCGGGGGCTGGCCCTGCTTCTAACGGCCCTGATTGCACATGGCAATCCCTTGCCGGCACCCATCTCCACTCCTCCCCTGCGTGAATTTAGGGGCGTTTGGATCGCCACAGTGGGGAACATTGACTGGCCCTCCAAACCAGGCCTCAGCACTGCGGATCAAAAAAAAGAACTCGTCGCGCTTCTGGACCTGGCCGTGCGGCTGAAATTAAACGCCGTCTTCTTCCAGGTCCGCACCGCCTGCGACGCCCTCTACGCCTCCCGTTTCGAGCCGTGGTCGGAATACCTCACAGGAACGATGGGGCAGGCGCCTCAACCGTTTTATGACCCGCTGGCCTTTGCAATCGAACAGGCCCACGCCCGGGGTCTGGAGCTCCACGCCTGGTTCAATCCTTTCCGGGCCCATCATTTTCTGGCCCGCTCGCCCATCGCCCCCAAGCATATCTCCCGAACCCGCCCAAACCTGGTCCGGCATTACGGCAAGTTTCTCTGGCTCGATCCCGGCGAACACGAGGTGCAGGATTACTGCGTGAAGGTGGTCATGGATGTCGTCAAACGCTACAACATCGATGGCGTTCACTTCGACGATTATTTTTATCCCTACAAGGAAAAAGCCGCAGACGGAACGGAGGTGGACTTTCCCGACTCGGCGAGCTGGCGCAAGTTTGGCGCCACCGGCCGGCTCAGCCGCCCGGACTGGCGCCGGGCCAATGTGAACTCCTTCGTCGAACGCTTGCACCGCGCCATTCAAACCGCCAAACCCGGGGTCAAATTCGGCATCAGCCCCTTCGGCATCTGGCGTCCAGGCTTTCCCGCCTCGGTGCGGGGATATGACGCTTACGCAAAACTCTATGCTGACTCGCGGAAATGGCTCATGAACGGCTGGGTGGATTATCTGGCACCGCAACTTTACTGGCCGGTGGATGCAAAGGAACAAAGTTTTCCTGCGCTCTTGGACTGGTGGACAGGCCAAAGCCCGGGTGGGCGGAGGATCTTTCCGGGTCTGGCCGCCTCAAATGCCGCCAAATGGAAACCGGAGGAAATCCCCAACCAGATCCGGATCACCCGCCAACAACGCGGGACCGGGGGCTACATCCTTTACAGCATGAAAAGCCTCGCGGAAAATCCGGCTTTGCTCAAAACACTTGAGAGCGAGGTCAATCCCCAACCAGCCCAGACGCCATGGAACATTCCCCCCGCACACTGATGCGCGGTCCCAGGCAGTCTGGACACTTGGGACGCTGAATGGTTTTGAAAGGGCTGTAAGCCGAGTTTTGTCTGCACCCTCGCGGGTGGAGAGAATCATTTGTCTTGGCAGCCAGTACCCGGAACCCATCCCGCTTGCGCGAGAACTGAAACGGGCCGCTTCGAGGTCCCCTATTTGGCCTTGCACCCGATGGGGTTTTCCGTGCCTCCGCGCTTGCGCTTGGAGCGGTGCGCTCTTACCGCACCTTTTCACCCTTACCTGCGAGGCTTGCGCTCCGCCGGCGGTTTGTTTTCTGTGGCACTTTCCGTCGGGACGCCTCACGGCGTCTTCCCCCGCGTGTATCCCCGGCCTGACCGGGGTTACGCGGCATCGCGCCCTGCGGTGCTCGGACTTTCCTCCCCCGGCTTGCGCCGGGAGCGATTCTCCGCCCTTTCAAAACCAATTCCACCCTAGTTGGCCTGCCTGAGAAGTTCAAGCTGGAACACCAGCCCGGTTCCGTATCGCACAGCCCCCCCCTTCCTTCATGGCCCGTTGCGCCCGGATGCGATTTCCAACGCCCAACGGTGGCGCAATGGAATCGATTGCCAAAAGTTTCATCGTCCGATTAGCATATGCCACGATGAAACGCTTCTTCCTGCTCAGCCTCCTGCTCCTGGCAGCTCTTGTGCCCGCACAGGCCGAGGAACCGGACGACGACTACGTTCACGTGTATGCCCTGATTCAGGAGGGCGATGCGTTGGGGGCGCAGCAACAGATGCAGGCTGCCACCGCGAAATATTTACAGGCCCGAACCGAACTGCTTAAACTCAGAAAAAACTATCCGGACTGGAGCATTCGGGTGGTCGCTTTCCGCCTCAGTTATCTGGAAGAGCGCCTGGCCGAAACAAACCGCCCACCCCCGACCGCACCGGCAAGAACCGCACCAGCCCCGCCACCAAGCGGCGCAGCGCCCCCCCCACCGGCCCTTGATCCGGGACTGCCTCTGCAATTGGCCGGGCTGCGCGAGCAGCTGCGGCAAGTCCAATCAGACAGGCTGCTGCTCGAGGCCAAATTGCGCGAAGCTCTGGCTGTGCAGCCCGCCTCGGCGGACCCGCGCGAACTCCTGGCCGCCCGCGATCGGATCCAGCTTCTGGAAAAACAGACCTCCCTCCTCAACGCCTGCCTGCTTCAAAAACCCTCCGCGGCCCCAGATTCCAAACCGCTGGAAGAGGCCAGAAAAGATCTCTCCGCCGCCAAGCGCCGGCTTGCCGAGCAATCCGAACAACTCGCCGCCTTGGAATCCGACCGCAAGAAACTGCAGGCAACAATCCAAGCCCGTCAGCAGCCCCGCAAGGAAAACCCCGCGCCGGAATCCGCCCAGTTCAAGTCCATCCGTAAAGATCTGGCGGAAAGCGAGCGCAAACTCGCCGCCCTCACCCAGGCCCAGACGGCGCTGCTGCAGGATCGCGACTCCTTGCAGGTCCGGCTCAAATCAGCGCTGCACGACGCCGAGACGGCAGCCAGTCTGCTGGCGGAAAATAAAATCCTCAAACGCCGGACCGGCGAACTGCAGACCAGCACCCGCAGTGAAAACATCCAGAGCACCCGGCTCGAAAAACAGTTGGCCGAAGCCCGGTCGAGGATCACTTCCCTCGAGACTGAGCGCAAAACCCTGCAATCCAGCAATGTCAGCTTGGAATCCAAAGTCAAAGAACTCTCCGCAGCGAAGACAGCCAGCCCCCCGGGAAAGAGCGCCACGGAAAAGGAATCCGCTCGCGTGGCTGAAATCCGGCGCGAACGCGACTCGTTGCGCGACCAGCTTCTCGCCGCCCAGAAAGAACTTTCCAAGCGTAAAACCCCCTACACCACCGCAACCCTAGAGGAACTGCAGGACCAGCTCACCCTCCTGCGCACCCGCCTGGCCGTGCTCCAAGCCCCGGCGATTCCCTACACCCCCGAAGAGCTGGCCCTGCTCCAACCACCCGCCGCAAAACCCGAGACGGCCGACACGCTTGAGGACCCATCCCTGCGCAAACTACCCGCCGGCAGCTCGGCCATGGTCGCCGAGGCCCAGAAGTTTTTCGCCCGCCGCCAATATGACCGCGCAGAGCAGACTTACAAACAAGTCCTCCAACTCGCCCCCAAGAGCGTCAACACCCTCGTCAATCTGGGCGTGATCCAGATGGAGCAAAACCATCTCGAGGACGCCGACAAAAGCCTCCAGCAAGCCGTGGCTATCGCCCCCAACGACGCTTACAGCCTCTCGATGCTGGGCCAGCTCAAATTTCAGCAGGGTAAATACGAGGAGGCCCTAAATCACTTGAGCCGCGCCGCGGCGCTCGCCCCGAAAAACGCGGAGATACAGAACCGGCTTGGAATCGCCCTCAGCCAGAAAGGGCTGCGGGATGCCGCAGAAAAGGCCTTCCGCAAAGCCCTCCAGCTCGACCCCAATTATGGCGACGCCCACAACAACCTCGCGGTTTTTTACCTCACCCAAAACCCGCCCTCCACCCAGCTCGCACGATGGCACTATCAAAGAGCTCTGGCCCTGGGTTTCCCCCATAATCCGCCCTTGGAAAAAATGCTCGAGCAAGCGGCCACTAACGTCCACTAACCCTCTGACCTGCCCCGCCTATCCCCCCGCACTGATCCCCGGAAAAACTCCGCATCCCCGTGAAACCAGGCCGCTTCTCGGCGGGCTTTTAGCTTTGGGACCACGCCGCCCCCGAATTCCCCGCACTTACTCGGGGAATAGTCTCGCCAAAACCCCGAAGCATTGGCAGCTTTCAATTCCTTGGCATTCATATGAACCGGCTTCAAAAGTTTTTAACCTTTGCCTCTACCACCTGGGCGGCCACCTGCCTGCTCCAATCCGGGCACGCGGCACCAACCAACACCTTCGGCTTCGCCGGACCGGAGATTTTCCCCATCGACCCGGCAATCTCCCAACTGCATGCGGCGGATCTGGACGGGGACGGTTTGACGGATCTGATTGTCGTGAACAACGCCCGCTCGAAAATCAACCTTCTATATAACAACACAGGCCGCACCAACACATCCGGCCCCTCCCCGGTCAAGTCCCGGCGCGAGCTCAATGTGCTCCCGCCCGACGCCCGGTTCCGCATTGAATCCATCGCCTCGGAAAAACGCATCGCCGCCCTGGTGGTGGCCGACCTCAATGGCGATGGCCGGCCGGATCTGGCGTATTACGGCGATCCCAAAGAGTTGATCGTGCAGTATAACCAGGGAACCAATGGCTGGAGCCCGCCCAAGCGCTGGCCCCTGACCGACGGACAATTCTCAGCCAATGCTCTTGTCACCGGAGACCTCAACGGCGACGGACGGACGGACCTGATCCTGCTGGGCGAGACCTGCGTTTACTTGCTCGCCCAGCTGGAAGATCACAGCTTGGATGAACCCCGGAAAATCCCGTTCTCCGGCACGGTCAAAGGAATCCAAGTGCTCGACGTGGACGGCGACGGCCGCAACGATCTGCTGCTGGTCAACTGGGAGGATCGCAATCCGTTCCGGCTCTGCCGGCAAAAATCCGACGGCAGCCTGGGCCCGCAACTCTTTTTCCCCTCGCCGCCCATCCGTTCCTATTGGGCTGACAATCTGGAGACCAACTCCGGCGTGCAGCTCGTCAGCATCACAGCCAATTCCGGCCGGGCCCAGATCTCCGCATTCAAGCGCAAACCCGCCGGCCCTCTTTCCGGCACCCTGCGCGAGGGGCAATTCCAAGTGCTCCCGCTGACCCGGACGGATAAAGCCCGGCGAGGCCAGTTGTGGGCCGATGCCAATGGGGATGGGCTTGCCGACCTGCTGGTGGCTGAACCGGAGAGCGGACAGATCTCCATTTACTTTCAGGAAAAGGACGGAGCACTCGCCGCCGCCCGTACCTTTCCCACCCTGGCCGGCGTAAGCGACCTGGCCGTGGCGGACTGGAGCGGCGAGGGTCGGCCGGACATCTTTCTCCTCAGCCCCGATGAGCGGCAGATCGGCATCGCGCGGCTGGACGAAGGTCAGCACCTGCCCTTTCCCACCCTGATCCCTCTGGAGGGAAAGCCCTTGGCAATGGCCGTCGGCCCGCTGCGCCCCGGCGCAAAACCCACTCTGGCTGTAATCGTGGATCAGGATGGCAAACGCTCGCTCTTCACCCGCACCGCCGACGGCAAGAGCCACACCCAGAAACTCAGCGACTCATTCCTGGCAAATCCCGTATCCCTCACTTTCCACGACTTGGATCAGGACGGACTGAGCGATCTGGTGATCCTGATTCCCTATGAGAAAGTGAAAGTGCTTCGGCAGGTGCCGGGCAAGGATTTTGAGGAACTGAACGTGGAACCACCCGGCGGCGGTTTGGCCCAACCCTGGTCTACCACGCTGGATGTGGACGGCGACGGCAAAACGGAGCTGCTATTACCCCAGAAAAACTTCCTCCGCGCCGTCGTTATGGAACCGGAAACACGCCCGGCCTCCAGCACCAATAAGCTCGCCTGGATGTTCCGGGTCAAGGAACAGATCAATGGCGCGGCCAGCAATTCGGGCCTCGTCGGCGCAACCGCCCTCCCCAATGGCACCAATGCCATCCCGTCCCTCTTCCTGCTGGATTCCGAATTGAAGGTGCTCAGCCTCTGCGAGCGGGACCGGCTGGGTGTCTGGCAGGTCGTGCGCAACCTGCCCTTGCCGGTCTCCGAATCCACCCGGTTGCAACCCGTCGCGCTGGGCGGCCCGGGCCAGCAAAGCATCGCATTGATGGGCCTGAACACCGTTTCCTGGCAGCGGCTCGGCGGCGAGGTCTGGGAACTCAACCTGCTCGACAGCTATGAAACCCCCATCAAAGACGGGTTCCTCAACGATGTCGTGTCCGGAGACCTCAACCAAGACGGGCGCAAGGATCTGGTTTTTCTCGAGACCGCCCGCAATTATCTCGATCTGGTCCTGTTCAGCGCGCAGCACAAATTCGTTCCGGCCAACCGCTGGCCGGTGTTCGAAGAACGCAGTTTCCGCGCCCGGCGAAACGACCTGCCCGAACCGCGCGAGGCCCTCGTTGCCGATGTCACCGGCGACGGAAAAAACGACCTCATCGTGCTGGTCCACGACCGGATCCTCGTCTACCCGCAAGAATAAAGAAGCCACGGACACGGATGCGTCATTGTTTGCCGCGCCTGCTTCCGCTAACCTGTCCGGGTGGCGAGACCCAATTATATCGAACTGCCCACGGGCGAGCAGATCAACATCCTCTACGAGGACCGTTCGGTCATGGCAATCGACAAGCCGCGCGGCTGGATGCTCGTGCCTTTTTCATGGCAGAAAACATCCCGCAACCTCCAGGCAGCCCTGGTCTCCTCCATCGCCAACGGTGATTTCTGGGCCCGATCGCGCAACCTGAAATTCCTGCGCTTCGTCCACCGGCTCGACGCCGAGACCTCGGGCATTCTCCTCTGCGCCAAAAGCCTCGGCGCCGTGGATTCCTACGGCAATCTCTTTGAAAGCCGCAAGATGGAGAAAGTCTATCTCGCCGTCGTCCACGGCACCCCCAAGGAAACAGAGTGGACCTGCCGACTCCCCCTCGGACCCGATCCCGAGCAGCGGGCCCGGATGTGCGTCGACACCCGAGAAGGCAAGGAGGCCGAGACCACTTTCCGCGTCCTGCAAGCCGGTCCCAGGATCTCGCTCGTCGAAGCTCATCCCTTTACCGGACGCACCCACCAGATCCGCGTCCATCTCAATGAATCAGGCTACCCGATCGTCGGAGATGATCTCTACGGCCCGCAGCCGCCGGCACCCGGCAAAAATCTGGGCTTGCGCGCCATCAGCCTCGCCTACCCGGATCCATTCCTGCGCCGCCGGATTCAAATCCGGTCGCCGACCGACACGTTCTGCCGCGAATATGGATTCGACATTATCGCCCGTTAAAGCAAATTGGATGCTCAATCCCGTGCAAAAAAAGCCGTCGGTTCCCCTTTCCAGACCGACGCCAACGGCTCCGCCGGGCAACAGATTTCAGGAATAACAGGGCCAGAAGAAGAACAATGACCACAGTCAATCCAGTCCCTGCGCCAAGCACGACCCGCGGATTTACCAGCCGCCAGCGCTTCCTCAACGCCTGCCATTGCCGCTCCAACGACCGCCCCCCAGTCTGGCTGATGCGCCAGGCCGGCCGCGCCCTACCCGAATATCGCAAGCTCAAGGAGACCTACACCTTTGTGCAGCTCGTGCAAAATCCAGAGCTGGCCGTGGAGGTGACCCTCCAGCCCATCCGCCGCTTCGGATTCGATGCCGCCATCCTGTTCAGCGACATTCTCGTCATCCCCGAGGCACTGGGCCAGCCCTACCGGTTCCGCGAAACCGGCGGCGTCGTGATGGATTTCACCATCCAAAGCCGCGCAGACGTGGACCAACTGTCGGTGGAAAAGGTTTGTGAAAAGCTCAGCTACGTGGACGGTGCCCTGCGACTGCTGCGCCGTGAACTGGGAGGGGATACCGCGATGATTGGCTTTAGCGGTTCGCCCTGGACACTGGCCACCTTCATGATGGAAGGATCCAGCGTCCCAAAATACAGCAAGGCCCTGGCCTTGTTCCGGGAGGATCCCAAAACCTATTTCGCCCTCGCCGAAAAGCTCACTGCAGCTGTCACCGCCTATCTCAAAATGCAGGTCGCCGCCGGCGTCGACGCCCTCCAGCTCTTCGACAGCCACGGCGGACATTTGGATCGCGCTGAATTTCAGGAGGCCAGCGGGCAATGGATGCAACAGATCATCGGCGCCTTGCACGGCGGCGGCACCGGCACCCCGGCGACTGCGGCCACCGGGGTTCCCATCATTGCGTTTTCACTCGGCACCCACGGCAACTGGGAGGACCTCATTGCCACCGGGGCCAATGTGCTTGGCATCGACTGGCAGACCTCTCTTGCCGAAATTCGGACACGTATCCCGGCCCATATCGCGCTTCAGGGCAACCTGCCCCCGGCCCTGCTCTGCGATGCGACGCCGGAGTTAGTGGCCCGGGAGACACGCGCCGTGCTCGAGTCCATGCGCGGCCGGCCCGGACATATTTTCAATCTCGGCCATGGGCTGACCCCGGGCGCAAAGTTGGAGAATATCGCCGCACTGGTGGACACCGTAAAAAACTTTCAATGAAAACTCTCCCGGTGGATCTCGAGCTGGTTAAAAAATACAACGTGGCCGGGCCGCGCTACACAAGCTATCCCCCCGCCACCAAATTCACCGACTCCATCACATGGGACGCGCTAGCCTCGAGAATCGAGGCCAACAACCAATCGGCCCGCGACCTCTCCGTCTATTTCCACATCCCGTTTTGCGAGACCCTTTGTTGGTTCTGCGGCTGCACCACCGTCATCACCACCAATCATGACAAGGGCCGCGATTACATCGACTATCTTGGCCGCGAAGTGGCCACCCTCGCCCCGCGCCTGAACAGGGGCCGCAAGGCCGTCCAGCTCCACTTTGGCGGCGGCTCCCCCACCTTCCTGCGGCCCGATGAGATCCGGCGGCTCGGCGAGATCATCCACCGGCACTTCACCTTCTCCCCCGATATTGAGGCCAGCGTGGAAGTGGATCCGCGCCGGCTCACCCGGGAACATCTCGTGGCGCTGCGTGAGATTGGCTTTAATCGCGCCTCAATGGGCGTGCAGGATTTCAATCCAAAAGTCCAGGAATCCATCCACCGCATCCAGCCGAGGGCGATGACCCAGCAGGCCATGGACTGGATGCGCGAGCTGGGCTTTGGCTCCATCAACCTCGATCTCATCTACGGCCTGCCGCATCAGACCCCGGAAACATTCCAGGAAACCCTCGACACAGTGCTTGAGATGAGGCCGGATCGGCTCGCGGTTTTTAGCTACGCCCATGTCCCTTGGATCAAGCCGTCCCAGAAGATTCTGGAAAACCTGGTTCTGCCCACTCCGGAAACCAAACTCCAGGTGCTCAAGCTGGTCATCGAAAAACTCACCGCCGAGGATCAGTACGTGTATATCGGGATGGATCATTTTGCCAGACCGACCGACGAACTGGCCGTGGCGCAGCGACGGAAGCAACTCCAGCGCAATTTCCAGGGATACAGCACCCGCGCCGGATCCGACATCTACTCCTTCGGCATGTCGAGCATCTCACAGATCCCCGATGCCTATTGGCAAAACGAAAAGGAACTCCCCAGGTATCAGGAGGCCGTGGATGCCGGCCGCGTGCCCTTGCACCGGGCCTATTTCCTCACCGCAGAGGATGTGATCCGGCGTGAGACCATCATGCGGACGATGTGCGATCTGGCGCTGGATTTCGGGGCCATGAGCGCCAAATTGGGGATTCATTTCGAAAACCATTTCGCGGCGGAACTTGCCTCTCTGACCCCCTTCGAGTCCGACGGCCTCATCAAACGCACGCCCGCCGGCTTGGAAGTAACCGACTCCGGGCGTCTCTTCATACGCAATATCGCGATGTGTTTTGACAACACGCTCGCCGGCTCGGGCGAACGACGCCACTCCAGGACCATCTGATTGCCGGGTTGAGCCGGAAATAACGCGACGTTGAGCCTCTCCATTCATCCCCTTTTGCTCCATGATTGATGACACCATTGCGGCAATAGCCACTCCACTTGGGGAAGGCGGGCTGGCAGTCATCCGCATCTCCGGTTCCCGCGCTCTGGCCTGCGCCGATGCTTGTTTCTACCCCGCCGGGAAAAACACCCCGAACCCCTCCGCCGCCGCCTCCCACACCATCCACTACGGCAAAATCCATCACCACGGCCAGGTGGTGGATGAGGTGTTGCTTTCAGTGATGCGGGCTCCGCGGACCTTTACCCGCGAGGACGTGGTGGAAATCTCATGTCACGGCGGGATTCTTCCTGCCAAGGCGGTTCTGGATGCCGTGCTGGCGGCAGGGGCGCGTCTGGCCGAGCCGGGTGAATTCACCCGCCGCGCATTCCTAAGCGGCCGCATCGACCTGGCTCAGGCCGAAGCGGTGGCGGACCTGATCCATTCCCGCACTGAGCTGGCCCTGCAAGCAGCCAACGAACAATTGGCAGGGAAACTGTCCCAACGCATCAACCAACTCCGTGACGCCCTGCTCAAAACCCTTGCCCACATCGAAGCGCATCTGGACTTTCCCGACGAGGATATCGCCCCGGACACGCTGACCCAACTGCTTGCCCGCCTCGATGGAGCTGTGAGCTTCATGGAAGAATTACTGCGCACCGCGGACGATGGACAGATTTTGCGCCGAGGCATTCGCGCGGCCATTATCGGACGGCCCAATGCGGGCAAATCCAGCCTCCTCAACCAACTTCTCGGACACGATCGCGCCATCGTCTCACCGGTGGCCGGCACCACCCGCGACACCATCGAGGAGACCGCCAACATCCGCGGACTTCCGGTGGTCTTCATCGATACGGCCGGGCTGCGCGAAGCTCGCGACGCGATCGAGCTTGAAGGAATCCGTCGCAGCCGCGACACCCTGACCAAGGCGGAGTTCATCCTGCATGTGTTCGACGCCTCGGAACCGATCACCCCGGCCGATGAAGATCATCTGGCCGAATTCAGGGCCAAGAAACGAATCCTGATAAGGAACAAGACGGATTTACCGATAAAACTTGTTCTCCCCGGCATCCCCCATCCCGAACCGGCCGGCACCTCCTCCGTCACCCAGACCCAGTCCGGGTTGAGGATCGTGGACGTGTGCTGCCTCACCGGGCAGGGACTGGAAACGCTCAAGGACACCATCAAAGAACTCGTCTGGTCCGGTGGGATCCAGAATGACATGCTCCAGGTGATGATCAACTCACGGCATCAGGAGGCACTTGAACGCGCCCGGACCGCGGCAGTGCGGACGGTGGCAGCGTTGCGCGCCGGGGAGACACTGGAGCTGGCCGCGCTGGATTTGCGAATCGCAGTCAATGCCGTCGGAGAAATCGTCGGCAAAACCGGCACCGAAGATCTGCTCGATGTGATCTTCAGCCAGTTCTGCATAGGAAAATAGGCGTCCCGCCCGTTCACGCACCCAAAGCCCGGACACTCCAATCGCAAAGTGAGAACCCAACTCTGACTTTGTCGCCGTATCGGGCCCGAGCGGGCGCCCGGAGGGTGGGATTCGATTGTGCCACTGGGCAATCATTTATGCCCCCTCCCTCATGCCTTCCATGCGTTTCTTTCTCAACCTCCGGCCCTGGCCAAATCAACCAGGAAGTTCATGAAGACCCTGAGGAAAAAGAGGCCTTCCTCCGCCTCCCCGGCCACCCTTTTGTCCAGTGCTGCGCTGCAAACGCACGCCGCAAACAGAAAACCCCGCCACCGGAGGGTGGCGGGGTCGTGCCTGACGAAGTCGCGTTTTGATTTCAGGCCGGCGGGCGGGGACGACCCAACACGGCCTTGCCCTTTGCGCCCGGTCAATTCGGCGTCCACACCGGGCGCTGCACCCGGTAGAACCGCGCCGCATTGGTCGGCGTCTCTATCACTTGATAGATCGGCGCAGGCAGGTTGGTGATCGCTTGCAGCAGCTGCCAGTTGGTCTGTGTCAGATCATCCTGATATTGCAGGTTGTAGGCTCGATCCTGATTGCCGCTGATGGTCAGGACAATATTGGGATAGATGTTGATAACATTGGTCACATAAAGCGAATTCTTGTCGACATACACCACGTTGGTGACGGAGTAGAAGTCGTTCGTATACCGGCTGATGCTCAAATCCACAACCAGATTGGTCACCAGCAGGGGCTGGATCGAGTTGGTTGCCAGATAATTGCCGTTGCCGCTCTGGCTGGCTGTGATGGTGCTGCTGCCCGCACTCAGAATGGAAACCGTGTTGCCGGTCACGCTGGCCACCGAGGGGTCCGAAGAGACATAGCTCACCGGCAAACCCGAGCTGGCCAAGGCCGTCAGAGTGAAGGGCGCGTCGCCCACCACGCACAACGGCAATGCCCCAAAAGCCACCGTCTGCCCAGCTTGCGCGATCACCAGCGCGTTGGTCGCCCCGCCCGCGTAGTTCGCATCCGTGACGGTGGCGATCACCGTGTAGCTGCCGGCATTGGTCGGCGCATCGGCGCTGCCGTTGTAAGTGACGGCCACTGTCAGATTAGTCGGCGAGGTGGTCACGCTCACCGGCTTGGCGGCGCCGTCGTAGGTCTGGGCCAGGCTGCCCAATGCGACCGTCGCGGCGGCGCGGCTGATCACCAGCGTGTTGGTCGCGCTGACGGGGTAGTTCGTATCGGTAATGGTGGCGATCACCGTGTAGCTGCCGGCATTGGTCGGCGCATCAGGGATGCCGCCGTAGGTCACCGCCACCGTGAGATTGGTCGGGGAGGTGGTCACGCTCACCGGCTTGGCGGAACCGTCGTAGGTCTGGGCCAGATCGCCTATTGTCAGCGGGTTGACGCTGCTGATCACCAGCGTGTTGGTCGTCCCGCCGGTGTAGTTCGCATCCGTGACCGTGGCGATCACCGTGTAACTGCCGCCATTGGTGGGAGCATCGGCGCTGCCGTTGTAAGTGACGGCCACTGTCAGATTAGTCGGCGAGGTGGTCACGCTCACCGGCTTGGCGGCGCCGTCGTAGGTCTGGGCCAGG
>Ga0209829_10000562_pt1 | contig 32885 bp, 22 predicted proteins | sample C_140205_EF_Meta_FD_187311 | JGI IMG/M metagenome (GOLD analysis project Ga0209829, IMG submission 187311) | Freshwater microbial communities from Lake Croche, Canada to study carbon cycling - C_140205_EF_MetaG (SPAdes) (version 2) | ecosystem: Environmental > Aquatic > Freshwater > Lake... | reverse complement strand
TCTTCGCTACCTTTAAACCAGCCATCGTTTGAGGTATTGATAAAGAAGTTTGGTTTGTTGCCTGAATTGAAAAAGCCAAGAGGAATGGATGGGTCGGTGTCTTCGTAACAGATAAGGGTGCCAAACTTTGCAGATTTTTGTTTGTCTGGCCCTATGGGGAATTCAAGGATGGGGTACCCTGTCCCGGAAACGATACTGTATTCAAAATCATACGGTGCAAAGTTTTTGAGCCATGGGAAAACATCTTTGAGGGGTATGAATTCGCCAAAGGGAACTCTGTGGATTTTGTCGTAGCGGGAAATTTTATTCTCGTCATTGGAAACGAGAAGTGCAGAATTATACCTTTTGACACCCGAAGGCGTTAACTCTTGGGAGTTCAGCCCCAATAATACCGAGGTGTTCCATCGTTTTCGAACTTCGGCTCCAAGTGTCTTTTGGATTTGAGTGATACGATTCCAGTCTGGGGGAACTTTTTCTGGTTTCATTTCAGGCGATATGGAATACCATTCGCGTGAATAACTTGTTTCGGGCCAGATGATAAGATCAGGGTTTGATGCAATGCTTGAATCCGAAAGCAGAAGGTACGGGCTAGTTGCGGCTTCAGCACTAAGCTGTTCATTGCGAATGTTTTGCTCAACATTGCCTTGAAGCGAAGCGCAAACAGGGCCAACTTCCCCAATTCCTTGGGCACTTCGATATGCCCCATAAGTTAAAGTGAAAAGGATCAAGAACAGTACATAAACAGCTTTAGCTTTCAGGGTTTTACTTTTTAAAGGGAGGACTGATTCAGTTAAAAAGCCATTGACCGAAGCAACCAGAAAAGAAACGCCATAGGCGCCAAACAGATCCGAAATTTGAATGATGAAAGGGTAATCATGTTGGGAATGTGCGAGGAGATACCAAGAAAAGCCGCCTAAAAAAGTGGCCCGAAAATGTTCGAATGCAATCCAAATCAGTGGGAAGGAGAAAACCAAAGAGAGCTTGTTGAATTTTAAGATGAGAAAAAGAGCTGAAATAAAAAACAGATTGCAGTAAACAGCCAGCCCTATCCAAGTGAAATACATCATTGGGTCTGCAAGGCGCATCCACTGCAGTGCTGGGATGAAAAAGCACAAACCACAAACCGATGCAGATAATAATTTAATTCGCAATTGTACATTAGAGCGCATTACATAAAGAATGGGCACCATAGCGACCCATCCAAGAAACCCAAGGTTTGCTGGAAAAAACGAAAGGTAAAGCAGTACGCTAGAAAGAAATCCAAGCCCTAAAGCCCAGCCCTCGGCTTTAAGAATTAGGAAGGCGTTTTGTAGGGTTGAGGCGGTCATATTTTAGATTGCTTTGGGTTAACGATCATAAAGAAGTAAGTTTGAAAAAATCGGGTTCGGTAATTAGAACTTGGATCATATCGCCTGCTTTATGATTTGTAACACCTTCTTTGCAAAGTAAAAGAGCGTTGCATTCGGAAAGGCCTTTGAGGTCTGCAGAACCAAACCAGGTGCCTGGTTTTACCTTTGCCTGAAACTGATCAATAAAGATTTTAGCTGGAAAGCAAGTGTCGCGGTCGCTTTCATGATGAAACGAATCAGCAATGGGGAGAGCAAGAATTTTGGGTAATATATTTGTTTCGCCTTTGAGTGCAGCTAGTGCAGGTACAACAAAAAGATGGAAGCAAACGAAAACGCTGCAGGGATTTCCTGGGAGTCCGAAAATCGGTTTTCCTTTTGCGGATATGGCGAAAAGAAATGGCTTCCCCGGTTTTAGATTAATCTTGTGGATGAGAATCTTTGCCCCTGATTCCTTCAATATTTCTGGGATGAGATCATACTTTCCTGCAGACACACCACCACAGAATATAATTGCGTCCGAACTTTCTGCTTCACTCAGAAGGGAATGAAGATTCTTTTTGCAATCTCCAGCAATCCCCAAATATTTCGGCAGAGCACCCGAAACGCCTGATAGTGCCACCAACATCGGGCCGTTACTGTTTCTGATTTGCCCACCTTTGGGCTTCATGTTGGCTTCGACTAATTCAGTGCCTGTAGAAATGATTGTAACCCGAGGGGCGGGTTGAGCCATGACGGATGTTTTGCCACAGGCTGCAAGAATTCCAGCGCGCTGAGGCGTTATTTTTGTGCCTGCTTTTAAAAGCAATTCGCCCTGCTGATATTCTTTTCCCATCGGAAGAATGTTCATGCCTTTTTTGCAGGTAAGACGTTGGAATTGAATGCGCATTCCCAGATGATTGCATTGTTCCTTGGCAATAACAGCATCGGCACCAAAAGGAATAGGCGCACCGGTCATAATTTCGGCGGTTGTTTCTAAAGGTAATTCGATTGGGCCGTTGGAGTTGGCAGGGATTTCGCAACCGAGCGGTAATTCCCAGTTGTTCTTTTCAAGGTCGGAGATCCTTATTGCAAATCCATCGACAATAGATTTGTCGAAAGGCGGACTGGCGATGTCTGCATAAACATCTTCGGCAATGCAAGTTCCAAGCATGGTGGAAGAAGCGGGTGTAATTTCAGATCGCAAAGGGTTAATCTGCGCAAGAATGGTTTTAAGAGCTAAGTCGATGTTGATCATTGTCAAACTCTGATAAAACTATTCGGTTTCATAACTCAAGTCGATGTTGATCATTGTCAAACTCTGATAAAACTATTCGGTATCATAATTTAAGTTTGGTGCCAACCAGCGTTCTGCTTCAGCGATTGAAATATCTTTTCTTAGGGCATAGTTTTCAACTTGATCGCGGGTGATCATATCGACAGCGAAGTATCGGGCTTCTTGGTGCCCAAAATAAAGCCCGCTTACGGATGCGCCGGGAAACATTGCAAAGCTTTCGGTGAGGATCATCCCGGTGTTTTTTTCTGCATCAAGAAGATTCCAAAGAGTTGCTTTTTCGGTATGATCCGGGCAACTAGGATACCCATAAGCTGGGCGAATCCCCTGGTATTTTTCTTCAATCATATCTTCGTTGGAATATTTTTCGAGCAGGCCGAAACCCCAGTCCTGCCTTGCCTTAAAATGCATGTATTCTGCGAAGGCCTCTGCACACCTGTCTGCCAAGGCTTTCACCAAAATCGAAGAATAATCATCTAAAAGATGTTTGGCGAAATAGTCGGCAAACTCATCCGCACCCTCGCCTGCAGTTACAGCAAAAGCACCAATATAATCTGCTTTTCCAGAACTCAAAGGCGCAATGTAATCTGCAAGGCTTTTAAAATTCTCCTGCCCTTCCCTTTCCCATTGCTGCCTGAGCATCGGGAAGCGGTACTTTACTTTCTTGCGTGATTCATCTTCAAAAACAAGGATATCATCACCCTCGGAGTTGGCCGGGAAAAACCCGTATACGCCGTGAGCTCTTACCTTATCTTCTTTGATCATCCTTTGAAGTAATTCATTTCCCAAGTCGAAAAGTTCCCTGGCTTGTTTCCCTGTTTCCGGATCGTTAAATATAAAAGGGTGCTTGCCTTTGAGTTCCCAGGATGCGAAGAAAGGTGACCAATCAATGAACGGAATTAATTCATTTAAAGGGAAATTGTTAAGTACCTTGATTCCCGTGAAGCTAGGCTTGCCTGGGATGGTTTTTTCCCAATCGATTTGGAATCTGCGTTTAAAGGCTTCGCTGTAAGGAACCAATTTGCGTTCCTTTTTCTTGGCAAAATTAGTCCGCTCGCGGTCTTGGGTTTTTCGATTGTCTTCATCGAGCAACTTTTTAGTTTCTGGCTTCAATAGCCTTTCTACAACTCCTACGCTTTTCGATGCATCCTTAACATGGATTACGGTTTGGTGATAGCAGTTTGCTATCTTAACCGCAGTATGCTTGGAGCTTGTAGTTGCGCCACCAATTAAAAGTGGTATTTGAAATCCCTGTCTTTCCATCTCCTTGGCGACATGAACCATCTCGCCTAAAGATGGGGTGATGAGTCCTGAGAGGCCGATCATATCAACATTAAGAAGTCTGGCTTGCTCAAGGATTTTTTCGCAAGAAACCATCACTCCCAAATCGATGGTTTCGAAATCGTTGCAGTTTAATACCACCGCAACAATGTTTTTGCCGATATCGTGTACATCGCCTTTAACCGTAGCAATAAGAACTTTCCCCCGGGATTTATGGACATTCCCAGAGGCAAGTTTCTCCGCTGTCATTGCGGGTTCAAGGTATGCAACAGCCTTTTTCATAACTCGTGCGCTTTTTACAACCTGAGGCAGAAACATTTTTCCCGAACCAAACAAATCTCCCACGATGTTCATGCCATCCATCAACGGGCCTTCGATGATATGCAATGGGCGTTCGTATAGTTTTCTACATTCCTCAACATCTTGATCAATGTAATCTACGATGCCATGAATGAGCGCGTGCTTGAGCCTTTCCTTGACATTGGTTTCCCGCCATGCAAGCTCTTTAACTTCGGATTTATCTTTCTTGCCTAAAGTTTTTGCAAAATCTACCAAGCGTTCGGTGGCATCCGGCCTTCGGTTAAGCAAAACATCTTCAACTCTTTCAAGAAGATCCTTGGGTATATCTTCGTAGACTTGCAGTTGCCCGGCATTGACAATACCCATGTCTAGGCCCGCTTTGATAGCATGATAAAGAAATGCGCTGTTCATGGATTCGCGCACGATTTCAAAATCCTTGCCTCTGAAAGCAAACGAAACATTACTTACCCCGCCACTGGTTTTGGTCAGTGGTAAAAGCTTTTTCAGCCTTCGAACCGCATCAAAAAACTCTACAGCATAGTTGGAATGTTCTTCCATTCCGGTACCAACAGTAAGGATGTTAGTGTCGAAAATGATGTCGGTGGGATCGTACCCAGCTTTTTCGGTAAGCAGTTTGTAAGCCCTTTGGCAGATACGAACTTTTTCATCCGCGGTAACTGCCTGCCCTTGCTCATCAAATGCCATTACCACGACAGCAGCGCCATAATTATGAATGATTTTTGCCTGTTCAAGAAACTTTTCTTCGCCTTCTTTTAGGCTGATTGAATTGACAATCCCCTTCCCCTGAAGGCATTTAAGGCCAGCTTCTATCACTGCGAAGTTCGAACTATCGACCATGATTGGCACTTCGGTGATATCAGGTTCTGATCCTAGTTGGTTAAGGAACTGAGTCATGGCTTTTTCGCCATCGATCAATCCTTCATCCATGTTGACATCAAGAATGTTTGCACCATTTTCTACTTGCTCGCGGGCAACTTTGATGGCTTCTTCAAAATTGCTTTCCCGAATAAGCCGGGCAAACTTTTTCGAACCGGTGATATTCGTTCGTTCACCGATTGTGATGAAGCCTGTAGTTTCTCGAATGGTGAGAGTTTTGGTGCCACAGTACCAAGAATGCACGCCTAAAATATCTCTGCGTCGGGGAGTAATACCCTCAACGACTTCCGAAATTGATTTGATCCATTGTGGATCAGTCCCACAGCAACCACCTACAAAATTCAACCAACCGTTTTGGGAAAACTCTCGAAGTTGTTGCGATGTTTCTTGGATGTTTCCTTGGAATCCGCCAAACCCATCGGGCATGCCAGCGTTGGGGTAACAACTAATTTTAAACTTCGACATTTCAGAAAGTGTTTCGATGGGGCCACGCATTTCCTTAATGCCCACGGCACAGTTCAGTCCAATACTGATAGCATTTGCATGAGCCATCGAGGTGTAAAAAGCCTCAACGGGCTGTGCTGAAAGCGTTCGACCATTGTCAAATATGGTGCCAGAAATCATGACGGGAATCTTGTTGCCGGTCTTTTCAAAATAAGTGGAGATTGCAAATAGGCAAGCCTTTAAAACCAGCGTATCGAATGAGGTTTCGGGCAGAAGGATATCAACGCCGCCTTCAACTAAAGCTTCAATCTGGGTGTAATAATTTGCAACCATTTTGTCGAAAGTAATTTCCCTTTTCGCGGGGTTGTTGACATCAACGCCAAGAGAAAGGCTTTTCTTTGTGGGCCCGATGCTGCCAGCAACAAACCTTGGTTTAAAAGGCGTTTTGCGGGTCATTTCGTCTGCTGCTTCGCGAGCAATACGTACTGCTGCAATGTTTAATTCGCGCACATGTTCATGCAAATGGAATTCTTCCATGCAAATAATGCTGGAGTTAAAAGTGTTTGTTTCAATGATGTCAGAGCCAGCCTCAAGATAGGCCGTATGAATGTTTTTGATAAGATTTGGCTGACTGAGACACATGATCTCGGTGCAATTTTTTAATAAGACTGGATGGTCTTTGAACCTTTCACCTCGATAATCCTCTTCCGTTGGTTCATGGGAGTAGATCATCGATCCCATTGCACCATCCATGACAAGGATTTTCTTTTGTAAAAGTTCTTCTAAAACGCCAGCACTATCCTTTATGATCGAGTTTCCCATTAGCCTTTTTAATTCTCCTAAAGGCCTGAAATCAGGCAAAGTAAGTACATCCACTTATCTAGGAAGTATAGCGAAGTGGATAAAAAAACGCATCTCTATAATTAAACCGCAAAGAATAAAAGAATTAGACTAAAAGATTATGATGTGAGAATAAAAAATGAAAGGTTCAAGTATTCGTCAAAACCTTGCGAAACTTTAAGTCGTCCCTCGACCTCCAGCTAATCCATGCCAGCTTATCGCGGGTCATCCATGACCCAGGTGACTTTGGCACGAACACTTGAACCAGTATGAATGCCAAGATTAAGTATTCAGCTGATAATGTCAACGCCAGTTCCAGCTGGAAGCCATAATGTGTTAATGTGCATCAATTTAGGGGATTTGAAGAGGGTTGATTGAGATTAGATTTTGATTATAAACAAAAAGAATAAAGCCCCCACCTGTGCCGTTTCAGCTCTTTTGAGAACCCGCATTTTAACGTTGGAATCCTCAGCTCTGGTTTACGAATCCCACTACTTGGGCGGGCTTACATGCGCCAGAAACCTTTTGGATCCCATCGGGTACTCTTATCGGTTCGCCAAAAGCAAGCTAGGTGACGAACACCGCAGAGGCTCTATTATTATATACAATAGTATAGATTTTCGAAACTATAATTTTATTTTAGGAGCAGAGCATGCCTTTTATCACAATCCTTTTCGCCTTAGATCTAATTATCACGGGAATAGTTGGCTTTGTTGCGACCGGGAAAGAACACTTCACTTCTTTGATTCCATCCTTTATTGGCACCTTTTTGCTGGTTCTAGGGCTGTTGGCTTTCAATCCTAAATTACGAAAACATGTCATGCATGGTGCTGCCATGGTTGCAATTCTTGGATTTCTAGCAACGATTTCTGGCGGTTTGACGGACTTACCAAAGTTTCTTTCAGGAAACATGAATGATCTGCCCAAGCCTGCTGCGTCAATAAGCAAACTGATCACCAATTTGCTTATGCTTCACTTTGTGGTGATTTGCGTTATTTCCTTTATCGAAGTAAGGATGGCAAAAAATAAAGCCTAATCTTGCGACTATTAGGCTTAAACATGGGAATCAAACACACGGACTTTTTCCCAGTTATCTTTATTATTGGCTATGAATTCGTTGTGCATGTCGCTGTCTTGGTAAACATCATGATGTTTTATATCATTGAACACTAAATGAAGAGCGACATCAAAATTCTGATCATTAACTTCCCGATTAAGTTCTCGGGCCAAAGTCCCTGCAGAAAAGTATGCAATACCGTTATGAGGTTTCAGATATTTTAAACATTCGGCAACCAATTTGCTGGATGCTGCTGCACTGTTATCTTTTAACTTGAAAAAAACCATGTGGGCTAAATGTGTAGACATTATGAAGATTCCTTTTCTATTTACTGAATTATAACCACAGATACGCAGTTTAACTTATTAACAAAATCATGTTTAAGTCAAAAATGCTAAACCGTTAAGAATTCCTTATATGGGCATTATCATGGCAATAAACATGGCATTGCTTCTAAAATAATGGTAATGAGTTTGAAAAATATCGACTTTTTAGCTAAATTAAAATTTACAACCATGTACACGCAACCAGCATTTTGCCTATAAACGCATGGTATAAATTGTGGCGCTTGGTTTTACTGTATTATGTAATTAATGCCGGGGAATCTGATTTAAATGGCTATTTTGTTACAAATAAAAAGTGCTTGTAAAGGTTACGGGGAACAAATCTTACTGGATGAGGCTGATGCTTCCATCTCAGATAATGTCAAAGTTGGTTTCATTGGGCGTAATGGCGCAGGAAAAAGCACATTACTGCGTATTCTTTTGGGTGAAGAAGAATTAGATAATGGTGAAGTTATTCGCCATCCAAATCTTCGTCTGGGTTATCTCAGGCAGCACGATCCATTTGTGCAGGGCGAAACCGCAATGGATTTTTTGCAGAGGGAAAGCGGGCAACCTTCTTGGAAATGTGGAGAAGTTGCGGGGCAGTTTGAATTAAAAGGTTCCTATCTCGATGGGCCAATTTCTTCACTTTCGGGTGGTTGGCAAACTAGAGTTAAGCTTGCAAGTTTGTTGTTAATGGAACCGAATTTGCTTCTGCTTGACGAACCAACAAACTTCTTGGATTTACGCACCCAGATTCTTTTAGAGCATTTTTTGGTCAACTATAAAGCAGCCTGCCTTATTGTTTCCCATGATCGCACCTTTCTCGGGGCAACGTGTGATCATACTTTAGATCTTTCCATGGGCAAACTTACCGCCTTCCCAGGCAAGGTTGATGCATATTTGGAGTTTCTCCAAGAAAAAAAGATGCACGAAGAACGATCGAATCAAGCCGTGCTTGCGAAAATGAAACACTTGGAAGAATTTATCGCGAAGAATAAGGCGCGTGCTAGTACTGCAACCTTGGCGAAATCCAAGGAAAAGCAACTCGGGCGCCTAGAACTTACCAAAATCGAATCGGCTCAGCCCGTTGCAAGAATTCGCCCTCCTCGAATTACCCCCCGCAAAGGCCCTGCTTTACGATGCAAAAATCTTAGTATCGGCTATCCTGATAGAACCATTGCTTCTGATGTTAATATCGAAATTGACCACGGCATGCGCTTTGCAATTGTTGGGGATAACGGTCAGGGGAAAACCACTTTCCTGCGTACATTGGTTGATTCACTAAAACCAGTTACTGGGGAAGTTCGATGGGGGCATGGGTGTTCGATTGGTGTTTATGCACAACATGTTTACACCAGTCTTTCAGAAAAACAAACTGTTTTGGAATACCTCTACCAGAACGCCGCCAAGGGTAAAAAAGATCAGGACATCCTAGAAGTTGCAGGTTCGTTTTTATTCAGAGGGATGCATGTTAAAAAACCAGTTTCAGTTCTCTCTGGTGGCGAACGAGCCAGGCTTTGCCTTGCGGGATTAATGTTGAGCGACTTGAACATTCTGATTCTTGATGAACCAGGAAATCACTTGGATGTTGATACGGTTGAATCGCTTGCAGAGGCATTAACCAATTACGAAGGAACCGTGATTTTTACGAGCCATGATAGGCATTTTACCAAAACAGTTGCTACTAGCATCATCGAGGTTCGCGATAGTCGAGTGACTATTTACAGCGGGCAATATGATAATTATCTTTACAAAGTGAATAAGGAAATTGAAGCGGGCGAAAGAGAATTGGCTTCACAGAAGACTAAAATTCCTCAAGCGGTTGCCAAGCCTGTAAAGCCTGAAGTTGCAGTTGCGAAAAATATTGATCGCGATCCTGCCAAAGAAATTAAGCTGGTTGAAAAAAGTATCGCACAACTTGATTCCCAGAAGCGAACCCTTAATACACAGTTGCCCAAGGTAACTGACATCGAGGAATTGGATCGGTTGGAAAAAGAGTTGGCTCAGGTAACAGAGAAGTTATCTGCTGCAGAGGATCTTTGGAGCCAGTTGAACGACGAGATACAGGAACTCTAGTCTTTCCCTAGTATTTAGCTATAAATCGTTTCTGTTTGTGAGTTCGCGGTCATAGGTTTGGGGTTTTTAACATTCGTTGCGATTCTCAATACTTTGCAAATAGAAATCACCCAACCTGTTGCATCAATTTCCCACCAGCGGTGCCCATGGTAGGCTGATGCCGGCTGCGCATGGTGGTTGTTGTGCCAACCTTCGCCGAATGTAACCAATGCGACCCACCACAAGTTGCGCGATTGATCGGAAGTAGTGTAATTTCGATAGCCCCAAATATGAGTTGCTGAATTGATTAGCCAAGTCATATGCCAGACCATTGCAGTTCGTAAACAAAAACCCCACAAGAAGCATGAAAGTCCGCCAAAGCCTAGAAGTGCCGCGCCTAACAGTATATTCCAAAAGATATACGTGCGGTTGAAGAATACACAACAGCGGTCTTGAAGTAAATCGGGAGTGTATTTTGCAATTAGAAGTTCATGAGTTTGTTTATTGCGACGAGGTATTAACCATAGAAAATGCGACCATAAACTGCCATCGAGCGGCGAATGAGGGTCGCCCTGTTGGTCGGATCGTGCATGATGAATTCGATGGCTCATGGCCCAATCGAGTGGCCTGCCTTGCAATGCTAAAGCGCCTGCTAGGTGGGCGAACCATTTAGCGACGGCGTTAAGTTTAAAACCGCGGTGGGTAAGCATGCGGTGGTAGCAAAAGGTGATACCTATGCAACCAGTGTAGCAATACAGTGCGATCAAGCAGGCCAGGCCTTGCCAAGAAAAGTAAAAAGGGGCAATCAATGCGCCTATGTGGATTAATGCAAGTGCTCCAAAAGTAGGCCAATGAATCGGTCTGTTGAGGATTTTTACTTCAAAATATTCAGTCTCAATGTTTAAAGGCGAATCTGTGACGATTACATTCATCTTTTTACCTGGTGCCTTTTAAACTGAAATTGGTTTAAATTATTCATAATCATTTCACCAAGGTATTGGCTTCCGGCGAGCAGGTCAACTAGAGTTTGGCTTTTGTGATGTTAAAGTAGCTTCATTTCTAAGTTTGCAAGTTTGAGAGGTGAAAACCTAGCTATTTATTTAGGAGATTGGGTTAAATCAAGTATCTGAGCAATCTCCCTGATAAGCGCATTCTACAAGCCTCGGTCGATTTCGAAGTTCAGGATCAGCTTTGCAGATGGATCTAGGTTCGAAACAGTAGATTGACGGCAGTCCTAAGAGAAGGTAGACTAATTATTCGGTTGTAATTTGCGTCCTACCTGATAAAGCGATTTCCGAAAGCTGATAACGGGGGCAAGCTAACGACTGACCCCCTGCGAATCTCAGATTCGCCAATCGCTGGACACCAAAGTTCGAAATATTCTATCTGCTCTGAAAGCGGTAGCGATTAATGTTCCCATTGGCGATCATCTGGGCAAGATCAGTGCAAAAAAATGCCGCAGCATCAGGGGTAGCCTTGGATGCTTTGGAGTTAGCTGACAGCAACTGTGCGTTGATCCATGCATCAACGCAGAAGAAGGAGACTCAGTGTGATTTATAAACGCCTGCTTATCGCATTGATCGCCTGCTTGTCGCTCATGGCGACATTGGCTTTTTTGCACACAGGCACTTCGACCTTGCAGTCTGCCGAAAAAAAGCCAGAAGCAAAAATAGCTGATGCAGATATTAGAACATTTGAATCTGTCATCAAGCCGTTTATCGATACCCATTGCACTTCCTGCCATGGTTCAACAAAATCCAAAGGCGATGTAACACTGAACAAAATTAGTGCGAAACTAGCTATTGGAAAAGACTTAGAGCTATGGAATTTAGTGCTTAAGCAGTTGGTTTTATCTGAAATGCCTCCCTCGAAGGAAAAACAACCCTCGGCGAGTGATGTGAGCAAGGTGATTGATTGGATTAATGCTGAACTTAACAAATCAGGCAATGCCACGAGTCTCTATCAAAAACTTGAGCATCCAGACTATGGCAATTTAGTGAACCATGAGAAGTTGTTTAACGGGGAGATCAAAACGAAACCGTTTTCCCCGGCTCGCTTATGGAGAACAAGTCCAAATGTGTTTGATAATATTAAGTCCAACTACGGTGGCGATGCCAGAAGTATTAGGCAACCATTCCTTGTGGAAGACAGGAAAGGTATTAAAGAATATGCAAACCTCTTGTTTGCGGATTCGGCCGTGGTCGATGTCTTGCTTGTAAATGCAGGCTATTGTGCAGATCAGCTAATCCAGAAAGGGCAGATCTATAAGGACATCGCTTCGCAAAAAAGTGCACCCAGTCGAGATCAACTGGAAGTCGCTGCGTCGCAACATTTCAAAAAGGTTGTCTTTCGAGATCCCACGAAAGAGGAGCTGAAGAATTATGTCGCCCTGTTCACAGGATCCGCCAAAGAGGGGATCCATTCAGAAGCTTTAAGAGTCATGCTGATGGCGATCATGATGCATCCCGAATCGGTCTACAGAATTGAAATTGGCCTTGGAGAAGCGGATACTTCTGGTCGTCGAATGCTGTCATCCACCGAACTCGCCTTTTCGATTTCCTATGCCATAACTGATCGTCACCCGGACAGCATTCTGCTTCAGGCCGCCGAATCAGGAAAGTTAAAAACCAAAGACGAAGTACATGCACAGATCTCTCGGATGCTCGAGGATGAATCTCTTGAGAAGCCAAGAATACTTCGGTTTTTCCAGGAGTTCTTTGGATACAACCAAGCTCATATTGTTTTTAAGGATGAAGCCCGCTCCGGGGGATTCAGCTATTACGGGGAAAACTATCCTGTTATCTACGAGCGTGATGCTGATTTTTTCGTATTAAATATTCTTGAAAAGGACAAAGATGTTTTCAAGCAAATGTTGACATCGGACGAATACTTCATTCTAAATCGGCAGACCTTCAGAAATACTGTCTTTGATTTTTACGAGCAAAACAAGGAACTGATCGACAAGGGGCAGCTAACAGAAGAGAAGTCAAAGGAATTGCTGAAAAGACTGGGCCTGAAGAATTGGAAAGAACTCAACAAAAAGTATTATCTACACGGTTTTGACAGGGGCTTTAATGGCAGTCCTGAGGTGATAAAGAAAATTGGGAAAGAGATCCCGACCGAGGGCAGGATCGACAACCGCAACAAAGACAAACCCTATCAGGTCATTAGCCAAGGCATGCATACGCTTTACCAGAAATATCCCATGGCCTATGATCTTAGGGACGGTGAACAGAATTTTCTCCTGCCTCAACCGTACAAAAGACCGAACCGAGCGGGCATGCTCACTCATCCCGCTTGGCTGATTGCACACTCTCTCAATGACATCTCCGACCCCATTCGTCGCGGTAAATGGATCAGACAACGTTTGTTGGCAGGTGTGGTTCTAGATGTACCCATCACCGTCGACGCCACCATTCCTGAGGACCATCATAAAACCCTAAGAGAGAGGTTGTCTGTTACGGAAGCGAAAGCATGTTGGCGTTGTCACGAACAGATGAACCCTTTGGGTTACAGTTTTGAGATATTCGACGACTTCGGACGCTTCCGCACGATAGAGGCTCTCGATAAATTGCCCATGGTGAAAGGTAAATTCCCCAGCAAGCCGGTCGATTCCCGTGGTGTGCTAGCGGGCACAGGTGAAAAAAATGTGGATGGGGATGTTAAAGATGCCTTAGAACTAATCCATAAGATGGCTAATTCGGACAAGGTGAGGCAGTCTATTATTCGACATGTTTTTAGATATTACATGGGTCGCAATGAGATGTTGTCCGACTCGATAACCTTAATCGCCGCCGACAAAGCCTACCTTGAAAGTGGTGGAAGCTTCAAGGCGCTTTTGACTTCTTTACTTACCTCCGACTCTTTCCTTTATCGAAAAACACTTACCAAAGAATAAGGTGCAAATCATGACACAATCGCGTCGCAGCATTCTCAAAGGCATTTCCCTGGGAACCGGTGGGCTTCTGCTAACTCCTTTTTTACGACAGGTGGAATTGCATGCAGAGGGCAATGTTAAAAACTTGCCCAGTCGTTTTGTTTTTGTTGTGAAGAACAGCGGCATTTGGCCCTCGGCTATCACTCCCGAAGAATTCGTGCCTAGCGGAAGTAATGCGATTAATTCATCGCTCACTAAGGCTGCACTGCCCCCTTCATTGAAGCCATTAGAGCCATTTCAAAATCAACTTTCCATCGTGCAGGGTCTCTCGGGAAAAATGTGTCGGGGTGGTCACACCAGTAATTTTGGCATGCTCGGCGTGTACATGGTCGGGACTGAAACGAATCCAGGTAACCCACTGCGGGCCACTGCAGATGCAGAATTGGCCAAATTGTATCCGGCGCCCTTCAATCATGTGGGGTTAGCCGTTCGCGCAGATTGGGGATCAAATGCCTATGGTGGGACCATGTATCCCGGCATCTCGGCTGTGGGACCTGGTAAAGAACTTCCATTTCAGGGCAGTCCTGATCTAGCCTTCGAACAACTTTTTGGCTCGGCGGTTTCCGCATCGAAAGATGGAGAGAAGCGCTTTTTACTACAGAAAAATCTTCTCGACTTTATGGTCGAGGATATCAAGAAAGTTGAAAAGGCCATACCATCAACAGAAAAGATCAAGATGGATGCTTATCTTAATTCGTTCGAGGAACTCCAAGTAAGGCATGCAAAGCTTGCAGGGATGAAAAGTAAGATCAAAGATTGCGCACCGAAGTTCACGGATAAGTTCACTTCACTCGTCGAGGAGTCTCGTCAAGAAGCCCATTGCGATCTGGCAGCCGCTGCTTTGATCGCCGGTCTGACCAACTGCGTCACCATCCGTTTGGACAATGCGAACACGGTCTACAAGGCTCTTGGTTTGACGAGAAATGTTCATGGAATCGGACATGACGAAGGCAGCGATGGTAAAAATCAATCAGAGTGCCGCGATATTATTAGAAAGCACCATATGGATTTGATTGCTACGATGGCGAAAAAACTAAAGGCCGTTCCAGAGGGCAATGGCAACATGCTGGATAACACCATGATTATCTACCTCAGCGATTCTTCGAATAAGCACCATGGAGATTGTTTGGAATGGCCATATATCATCGTTGGAGGCTGTAGCGGCAAACTCAATATACCAGGCCGTTATATTCGTTACCCCAAGTATGGCGATAGGGGTTGTCGGACAATCGGAGACTGGTGGACTACATTACTCAACGCCTATGGTAATCCAATCAAATACTATGGTAACGAAGATCTCGAACTCAAGCAGAGTGGGCTGTCTCATGCCGGGCCCCTTGCAGAACTTATCTCATGATCCCATTCGGTGGGCCGCCTGCCTAGTCTTACTATTTCGGGGGCATCAACTCCATGAATAGTTGGTAAATCTACAGAGAATAATGGTGTTGTTGGCATATCCGTTGGCCTAAAATTGGCTGAAACTTCTGATATTGACCGCGATTTGGTGAGATTTAGTGATATAGGTGGACTCCTAAAAAGAGCCACCCAGATCGTTATAAAAGCCTTGAAATATTGGAATTTACCGAGAAAATTGGAAGTGCACTTGACGGGAATCGAACCTGTAACCTTCGGTTTCGTAGACCGATGCTCTATCCAGTTGAGCTACAAGTGCAACATTTCCAATGATATGAATATAGGACTGAAAAGCCCAGAAGTCAACGCATTGGCTTTATATATTGGCATGAAACCAGCAGTAAATGCTTGAAAAGCTGAGTTAATAAGGGGTGATGACGATTCGGTAATTTGTACCGGTTGGAATGATTTTTAAGTTGTGCCCATAAGGTTCTCAGGAGAATTTCAGCCCACTTGATTTGCATCCTTGGGTGTTATGTTGCATTGTTCTTTGAAGACTCACCTTTGTCATCAGGAGGATGCACCCGTGTTAGGTAAAAGAATCTTTTTAATTCCGGCGTTATTAGGCTTGATGAATTCAAGCTCTGGTTATTCCCAAGAAATTCCATCAACCTTGGACCCCCAAGTTATTGGAAAATCATCCATTCAGTCTGCAGATGTCAAGGATCAAAACCTTGCCAACCAGATTGCAAAAAGACTTCAGGAAAGCGGTCTACTTCATGATTTTAAAATTGAAATCAAAGTATCAGGTGGAAATGCAGAACTCGAAGGCGTGGTAGGTACCAATTCCCAGAAAGATTCAGCACTAAGTGTTGCTAGGCAAACCAGCGGATTAATTCAGGTTGTTGATAAGTTGCAGGTTCTTCCAGAACCTAGTGCTAATGTGATCATTCAATCTGCCCAAGTGCCAATGCCCCAACCTTTTCCAGGTGCATCAGGGAATATGCCTATTAATTCGGGAATGAGACCAATATCTGCACCTGGCGCAGGTCAGATGATTCAAGAACCAATTCCCGTGGGTCAAAGTGGCGCATCGTATTCGTACGATATGAATCCGCCTAAAATGCCTCCTTATGCATGGCCAAGTTATGCTCCCCACAATAATTATTCCAGAGTAGGTTACCCCGAAGCGTATCCTGCAAGCGCATGGCCTTTCATTGGCCCCGTATACCCCTTCCCTAAGGTGCCTTTAGGCTGGCGCTCTGTAAAGTTGGAATGGGATGATGGCCATTGGTGGTTTAGCCAAACTGCTACCAAGCATAATTACTGGAAGTTGCGCTACTGGTAACGGATAGGCACAAAATAAAACGCAAAGAGCCATTCTTTTTAGAGTGGCTCTTTTCATTTGTAGGCGTTTTAAAGAAGATTGTAGGGGTCGATATCAACAATCACTTCGAGACCTGAAATGGGTTTCATTTTCCCGAGTGCGACTTGAATGAGTTGGTGAAGTACGGTGTGTTTTTCTGCATGAAGTTGCACATGGAAGCGATGATATTCTTTGAGTTTAAAAACAGGAGCTTCCGTGGGGCCAAGTATTTTAAGCTTTCCTGAGCCTTTTATTTCGGTTGTTGCAAGACGAAGTTGCTCACCTAATTCATCAGAGAAAGTGGCTGCGGCTTCCGCAGATTTTGAACGTATTACGATTCGTGCCAATCTGCAGAATGGTGGGAAGAAAAGTGATTGACGGTGCTTTATTTCTTCGTCAACAAAAGAAATAAAATCGTGTTTTGCAGCAGAAACAATCGCGGGATGTTCTGGATAATAGGTTTGGAAATAGACCATCCCGGGTTTGTCGCCTCTCCCTGTTCTTCCCGCAACTTGAGAGAGAAGCTGGAAGGTTCTTTCGGATGCGCGAAAATCAGGAATATGAATTCCGGTATCCGGATTGATAACTCCCACCAATAGCACGTTGGGGAAGTCCAACCCCTTTGCAATCATCTGGGTACCCACAAGAATATTAATTAGACCTTCCCTAAAGGCGCTAAGAATATATTCATGGCTGCCCGGTTTTGTGGTTGAATCAGAATCCATCCGCCTGATCACTTTGTCGGGGAACAGTTTGGTGATTTCTTCTTCAAGTTTTTCGGTGCCCATCCCTTTGAACTGGATAGTTTCAGTTTTACAAGTTTCGCATCGGGTAGCAGGCTTTTTCTCATCGCCACAATGATGGCAAAGGAGTATGTTTTTTCGTTTGTGGAAAGTCATTGCCAGGTCGCAGTGCTTGCAATTTTCAACGGTTTTGCAGGTAGGGCATTGGATGAAGGTATGAAAGCCCCTACGGTTTAGAAAAAGCATAACTTGCCCGTTTTGGCTTAGGGCGCGTTTCATGCCTTTTTGGAGATCCTCGCTGATCATTCCGCGAAGGCTCGGAGAGGCAGGCGGGGATGTTTTCATGTCTACAAGGTAAACTGGTGGCATGGGCAGATCGCGAACTCGTTTTGAGAGGGTGAGCATTTTATAGTTGTTTTTGCAGGCGTTGTGCCAACTTTCAAAGGAAGGGGTTGCAGAGCCCAAAACTATCGGGATATCAAGCATCCGGGCGCGTTTTACTGCTATATCCCTGCCATGGTATCTTGGCGTGTTATCTTGTTTAAATGAGTTTTCATGCTCTTCATCAATAACGATCAGGCCGAGATTTGGGCATGGCGCAAAAACAGTACTTCTGGGGCCGATCACTACATCCACTTTTCCTTCTGCAACCAACTTCCAATTCTTCCCCCGCTCTGCTTCCCGCAAGTTGCTGTGAAGCACCACGATTTTCGAAAACCGTTTTTTGAAGCGATAAACCGTTTGGGGCGTAAGGCTGATTTCAGGAACCATTACGATGGCTTGTCTACCATTTTTTATGGTAGCTTCGATGGCTTCGAGATACACTTCGGTTTTGCCGCTTCCGGTAACGCCATGTAAAAGGAAAGTGCAAAACTTGCCCGAATGTACTTGGTCTGTGATAGTTTTTGAAACAGAAATTTGTTCCGCATTCAAATGGATGGAAGGATCTAAGGGGATTGTTTGCAAAGCGCCAAAAAAAGCCTGATCTTCGTCGATTGCAGTTTTTATTAACCACTCTGTTTCAACGAGGCGGTTAACCACACTAGAATTGCAGCTTGATTTTATGCAAAGATCTTTGATGGCAATGGGGTGATGCAGGTGAAGTTGTTCAAAGATGCGGGTTTGTTGGGGGCTGAATTTTTTAGTTGCTGAAGACAAGCGGAACTTTTCGCTGAAATCCACAATGAAAACTTTGGGAGTAGTAGCCCCAGATCGTACCCAGGCAGGGACCACAGCTTGAAGTACTTGCCCCCAGCCGCATAAATAATAATCTGCTATCCATTTGGTGAATTCCAGTAGATGCGCGGAAACCAAAGGTTCTTCGTCCATGATGGCAAAGATTGATTTTAATTTGGGATCAGAAGGAATCTTTTTGGTTTCTACGCAAAATCCGATGGTAGGCTTATTTCCTTTGCCCAACGGAACTTTGACCCTTTTCCCCTTTTCTATGAAGTCAAAAAGCTCATTTGGGATTAAATAAGAGAAGGGTTTTCGTAACGGACGATCAAAAACGATGTCCGCAACAAAAACCAGATTATCTTGGACGGGATTGTCCATGTAAAAATTAATACCACGGTTGCCAAAGTTATTGAGAACTATGGCATTCTCTCAAATATTTGCTCATAGGCAAACACCGCAGCAAAAGATTTTGATTGGAACCAAAATTAAATCGAAATATCTGAACCACGTAAAGTATGAACTTCAGCACGATTGAGATCTGCCAATTTTTGCCTTTTTACCTTATCCAAGGAAACAAAAGCATCTGTTTCAGGGTCATAACCGATAACTTCGCCAGTTTCGAGTTGGTAGACCCAGGAGTGAACTCGGAGTTGGTTTTTATCTAAGGCATCTTTAACAGAAGGAAATGTTTTTAGATTTTTTACTTGTTGCAAAACATTTCGTTCAATGGTGTAGTTTAAGAGCTTATCTCCTGATAACTCATTTAATTTTGATCGGACATCATCTGCAATTGGGGTGGCGTAGCTTAACCACTTGGTCACTGCAGGCATGACATCATTATTAGATAAACCCATAATGCTTTGAATAAGTCCATTCATTGCGCCACACTTAGAATGTCCGCAAAGAATAATGTCACGGATTCCCAGGTGTTTTATTGCGTATTCGACAGTAGCTTCTTCCGCGCCTGAGAAATGGTTGTGTGGGGGAACTAAATTTCCTGCATTTCGAAGAATAAATAGCTCGCCGGGTTCAGTCTGAGTTAAAAGGTTTGGGTTAATTCTTGAATCCGAGCAGGTTATGAAAAGAGCAAGAGGACTCTGCCCTTGTCCTAGCTTTTGAAAAAGCTCTTCTTTTTCAGCGAAAACTCGTTTTTGAAAGCCAAAAACGCCTTGAATTATTCTTGTCATTACCGTGATTCCTGATTATAAATAGAGTAAGGTTTTTATAATTGCATTTATAGTTTTAATTATTAAAGATTTTCAAGTAAAGTGACAACAATAATATAAATAAATGTTAAATATAAATGTGTTGTGCAAGAAATCATAATAGCTTACTTTTTAAAAAATATAGACAATACAAAAAGTTTCAAAAGGTATTAAGGAATGAGTGATCAAATTGCAAGCTGCCCGACCCAAGAAGAACTCAAAAAATGTGTTTATAATCAGTTATCTGCTAATGAAATTGAGGTTCTTAAGTCACATGTGAAAATGTGCCCTAAATGCAGGGTTTCATTTACCGCAATTCTTAAAGAAAAAGTAAGCCAAGAAAATCAGGGGATTGGACCAATACCCACTGGAACCAAAGCGAACACTAATGCCCCAGTGGCAGAGATGCAAAAGCCGGAAAATGCCGCGCAGCAAAAAACAGATAGTCAGTTGTATTCGACACAGCAAAAAGTTATAACTCCGCAACTTAAACCTGCATATCCATTTCTTGAGCCCCCTACTAAACCGGGTGGTATTGGTTGCTTGGGTGATTACGAGTTGGTTCGTGTGCTGGGTGAAGGTGGTATGGGGATTGTTTTTGAAGCCGACGATAAACGATTAGGTAGAAAAGTTGCTTTAAAAGTGCTTCGGCCTGAATTAACTGATGAATCATTTCGCCAGAGATTCGAGCGCGAAGGGAAAATTTCAAGCAGTATACAAGATGATAACATTTGCATGGTGTATCAGGTTGGTGTTCATAATTCCGTTTCCTATATGGCGATGGAGTATTTAAAAGGTGAAGACCTTGACGAGAAATTAAAAAGGGATGGCTGGTTGCCAATTCCTGTAGTATTTAAAATTGCCAAACAAATGGCGTTGGGTCTTGCAGTTGCTCACGAGAAAAAATTGATTCATCGGGATATCAAGCCTGCCAATGTATGGCTTGAAGCTGGTGGCCCCGGTGGTGATTTTAAAAGGGTAAAGCTATTGGACTTCGGGCTTGCAAAGTCGACCGAAGTGGAAAGTACACTCACTGCAAAAGGGATGATAGTTGGCACACCTAATTACATGGCACCCGAGCAGATTTGCGGAGAACCCTTGGATGAAAGGGCTGATTTGTTTAGTTTGGGGTGCGTTATGTATCGTATGTTATCTGGAAAAGTTCCGTTTGAAAAAGAAAACACTTTGGCTGTTCTTCATGCCGTGGTTGAATCTGAAATTCCATCTCTTAATGATTTGGACCAAAAGCTTCCAAAAGAAGTGTATGGCTTGATGACTAAATTGCTTTCTAAGAATCCTGCGGATAGGCCAGCCACAGCAAGAAAAGTTGTGGCCATGATTGAAGCTATCGAAAGTAATGGATTGGAAAACGAAAGCAGCAAGGTTCTTAGTTCGATGCTGTTCAAAGCTCCTGACATTCAAATGAGGAAGAAGTCAAAGATTCCCGTAGGTGCAATTATTGGAGCGGGTGTTATTTTGGTTGCAGCTATAATAGGAATTATACTTTTGGTTTCTAAATTTTTTGATGGTGTAAAAAGCTAGAACCTCAGTTGGGTATTGAGATAATCTTTTATTTTAATTCTTTCTTAAACTTTTGAGATCACCTGTGATTGAATATGATCGTTATAGTTGGTGGAGAGTCATTTTTTCGTTTGAAGGCTCAGTACTTCCGCATGTGTTGGGGCGGGTAGGACTTTTGACCACATTTAGTATTTTGGTTTGCGGAGCTAATGATTTCGTACTTAAAATTTTCGATGAGAGGCTTCCGAAACTAAATCCTATTGGGCATACGATTTTAGGCACATCCCTTGGCTTGCTCATTGTTTTCCGAACAAACTCGTCTAATGCTCGCTATTGGGAAGGTCGTTCCCATTGGGGAATGATGGTAAACACTTGTCGAAGTTTGGCGCGGATGGCAAAAATATATGGTTCCAGTGCGAGTGAGTTCGCAACCATGCTTACTGCATATGTTGTTTGTGTTAAAGAAAATTTGCGTGGAACAAAAAACTTCAACATGCTTTCTTCGTTGATGAATGGCAGACAATACGAAAAAATGATTGTTGCAAATAACCCCCCTTCGATGATTGCAACTTATCTAAGTGCGTTAATTAAAAACGAAATAGATAAGGGTGAAGTACCGATTCAAATTATTGAGCGCATGGAAGAGCAAGTGATAAAGTTGCTTGATGCTCAGGGTGGGTGCGAAAAAATCCTTAAAACTCCTTTGCCTTTTGTCTACGCCTCGTTAATCAAACAGGTGTTGTTTGTATATCTTTATACCCTCCCCTTTGCGTTGGCTACTGATATGGATTGGGCAACGCCTTTGGTCGTAGCGGTAGTTGGTTTCGGTATGTTTGGGATTGAAGAGGCAGGTGTAGAAATTGAAAACCCATTTGGGATGCAATTGAACGATTTGCCGCTCGAGAAAATCTGCGAGACTATTTCTAAGGATATTGCTGATATTGCCAAATAGTAGTTTTTAGTTTTGCAAATCTTCCCAAAGGCTTTCTCTTAACTCTGAAGGAAGATTGTGGGATTCCGCCAAGAATTGGTTTGAAGAAAGCGAGAATTTTGCAGGGGTTCTTCCATCTTTAAGAACCATTTTTGCTTCTTCATCAAGAAAAAAACGAATCCAAAGAGAATTCCCCAAGGAAAGATCTTCAGGCCTTTTTGTGGTAAGGTCGCAAGGAATACTCTTGTTTAAAATCAACCTTAGATTGTCTCCCCGAAAATCCTTGAGAGAAAAGGCAGAATTATTAACCGTATCCGCTGAGCCTTGCGGGTCTAAAAGGAATGCTGCTTGGAGAGTATTTGCTTCCGGTATAAGTCGATTGTAAACATTTAATTCGTTTTGCATAACCTTAGGGTCGGCAATTTTTGTGAGTCTGAATATTTCTTGAACTCGAAACCATAAGGTTTGTCTGTTTTCAAAAACAAGTGAAATAGAAGAACCCAGTCTAACCTTTCGATATTTTTCAATGTAACGGATATGGCTTTCAAAGAACTTTTTTCGTTGGGATTCAAAATCATCCAAAGGAAGAATATCTTTTAATTCCAACTTTTGCATAAGCAACAGCCTTTTAACTGTTAGGGAAACCGCTAGTTTTGGACTCTTCTTGCAATAAAGGTTTGTTTGCATCAATGCCAAACCATAAAGCCGCACCAACCATGTAAACAAGGCCAAACATGATTAAATTGAATTGGTAGCCATTGAGTTGGGCTGCTGCTAATTCATTACCAATTAATTTGGAAGAGTTATCGATAGCGTTTTCAATGCGGAAATTAGTTTTAGACCATTCGAGGATTTTTCCAGTTAAAATGGTTACAACAAACCCACCTAAATTTCCGATCATATTCATGGTCCCAGAAACGATTGCGGCATGTTTTTGGCCAATATCCTGACAGGTGGCCCAGGTGGCCCCCATGGTTAAATCGTTGCAGAACCCAGCAAAAGCAATACTGATGGCAAAGAACATCGCGTCTTTCTGAGTCAGGAAATAAAGCGCGGAAAAATAGCATAAGCCACAAGCGATATTTCCAAAAACTGCAGGGGTTCGTCTGGCCCAAGTTCTTGATTTTCCTTGTCTTAAAAACCAATCGGTTGCAAAGCCACCGATAAAACATCCAAAGGCCCCTAAAAGCAGTGGGCCACCTTTGTAAAGCGCCCCTAGCCAATCTTCAGACTTTACCTGAAATTGTTCGCTCATAATTGCAGGCAAATAGTTAAGGTTGAAATACCATCCGAAATTTAAGCAGAAGTACATCGCACACAAAAACACCATGTTCCTGCTCGCAAAAAGTTTCCCCCATGGAATGTGGGCGTGGGCTTGTTCAGTCTCACCAACTTTATCTTTTAGGATAAGCTCTTTTTCAGCATCATTTACCGCAGGGTGTTCATTCGGGTTGTTTTTAAATATTCGTGCGAATGCGAAGCACCAAAGAAGCCCAACCGCACCAAAGAAAAAGAAAACGATGCGCCATGAAATCTCAAGCTTGATAACGAAAATGAGCCAAAGTAAAGGAGTCAACCCGCCCATGATGCGGGCAGATGTCCAGACTAATCCTTGTGCAAAACCGCGCTCGGTTACCGGCAGCCAGTTATGTAAAGCGCGGGTAATATTTGGGTAGGCCCCTGCTTCGCCTATACCAAATAAAAACCGTACAACGATCAACATGCCAAAGCCAAAGGTGAACCATGTGCCAAAGGCAAGTCCTGCAAGACCTGTGATTGCGGTAAAGGCAGACCACCAAATTACAATTCGAATTAAAGTTGTTTTAGGGCCGAATACATCACCCAAATACCCTGTTGGTATTTCAAAAAGTGCATATGCCAGATTAAAGGCGGCCATGGCCCATGCCATCTGGCTTATATCGGTAAACCCAAAGCTTTGTTGGATTTGTACTTGCGCATTTGGGAATGCAGCACGATCAAGGTAGGTGATCATGGAAAGAAAACAAACTAAGCCAAGAATCAGGTATCGGACACTGGTTGGTTTCTGATTATCAGTATTCATATTTTAAAATGCCATTTGGTTTAACTGTGTGGGCCGATTATTAGAAAACAAAAACCCAATCAACTTTAGGTAGACTGGCAAGAAAAGTATTGTGCACGAAATCGTTAAAAAATTCACTATGAAAGTTAGCAAAAGAATAAAGCTTTTGTTGCAATGGTAGATATGATTTTATTGAAGCGTTATAGAAGGTCTAATTAGTCGGTTTGCGTAACTCTAGCTTCATAGATTTTTCTGTACCAACGATTGCGATAAGTAATTCTTCGTTGGTTTGAGGAAGAGGAAGTTGCACTAAAGGGCGCGGGCTTTTTGAATCACTTATGCTAACTGATTTAGTGCCCGGAATTTGAATGGGCGGCGAAGTCTCGCCCGGTTTTATAATGTATGGGCGGTCTCGAAGTAATTGCCCGTTGAAAATGCTTTTTACCTGAACTAGCACCGGAATAGGAGTTTCGTTTTTAAAAGTAATGGGTGAGACCTTTGCTGGAGGCAATTGGCCCATAGAGATTAAAATAAGCAGAGATAAAGTCACAGATAAGATCAAAGAAACCTCAGTTTATTTCAAGTAATTACAACCTATAGAAAAAGACGCAAGAATGATTGAAACTTGCGTCTTTGTTTAAGTCTATTGGCTGTATGGCTTTATATTACTTCTTTCATAGGGGGCTCAGCGATTAAGTGCTGTGGCCTGCCCGTTTGATCGATTAGTGTGTGATACATCGGGTCAAGGCCGATGTTGTGGTAAAGAGTTGCAAATACCTCGCCAAAAGTAACAGGACGGTCTTTGGCATGTTCGCCCAATCTATTGGTCGAACCAATAACCTGACCGGTTTTCATGCCGCCACCAAACATTATGGCCGAGCTAACCTGAGGCCAGTGATCGCGGCCTGCATCTTTGTTGATTCGGGGGGTTCGACCAAATTCACCCCAAGCAATTACAGTCACATCATCAAGAATTCCACGGTATTCGAGGTCATCCATTAAAGCTGTTAAACCTTGATCAAGCTTGGATCCATGATCACGAACCAGATCAAAGTTTTTGCTGTGGGAATCCCATCTACCGTACGAAAGGCTTACAACCCTGCAACCCGCTTCGACAAGCCTTCTTGCAGTAAGAAGATGATCATTAACAGTGGGTGACCCATCAAACTGGAACTGGTAGGGTTTGCCATCGCCGTAGCGATCACGAACTTTGGTAGATTCTTTATTAATATCCAGTGCATCAAGAAGTTTACTGGAAGTAAGAACATCAAGGGCTTTGGATTGAGCAGAATCAAGGCCTTCGATATTGCCACCATGGTCTAAGTTGCGTTTGAGATTATCAAAGCTTTTCAATAAAGAACGCCTGTCTACCAAGCTGGTAAGATTTGCATTCTTAATAAGAAGATCTTTCATACCCGGGCCTTCAGGCCTAAAGCATTTGTGGGCAGCCCCTAAAAAGCCTGATGTGCCTGGGTCTGACCAAGGCATGTGCTTTGTATCAGCTGCAAGGCCAACAAAGGCTGGTACCGAGGGATCAACAGGCCCTTGGATTTTGGCAGAAGCAGCGCCAATGCTTGGTCGACCGCCAATTCCTGAAAGAGAATTTTTTACCCAGCCTGACATGCATTGTACTGCATCGTGGCCTCCTTGGGCGCCAACAATAGAGCGAACAACCACACAATTGTGCATTCTGGATGCAATTAGTGGAAATGTTTCGCCGATTTGAATTCCAGGCACAGATGTTGAAATAGGCTTGAATTCGCCTCGGATTTCAACTGGGGCATCTGGCTTTAAATCCCACATATCTTGATGGGGTGGGCCACCACCCAAAAACACATTAATAATTGCTTTATGGCCTAAGCCACCGGATTTTAAATTAGTAGTATCAGTTTTGGCGGCTAAGATTTGGGCTAATCCCAAGCTGTGACCAGCAAAAGACATACCCCCAATTTTAAGAAAATCCCTTCGTAACAAACCATCACAAAGATTACTTTTTTTCCCGTACAAGGTTATCATGGGTCGCCCCTATTTCTTTTGCCTGCAAGGTGGGTATTAAATATCATTATAAGATTAACCCATATCTATTATCATGTCAACGATTTAGAATGTTTAATGAATTATTGATATATTTTGAATTTTGTCCTTCAAATGCTGTAATAATGACTAAAGTTTTGCTGGGTCGTACATTGAGAACATTAATTATTAGATATTTACATGATTTTCTCGGAACTAATTAGATTATGTTGACTGCCAGAATTATTCCTTGTTTAGACGTAGACCGAGGACGAGTTGTTAAGGGCGTTAACTTCTTGAATCTTCGTGATGCTGGTGACCCGGTTGAGGTTGCTAGAAATTATGAAGAACAAGGTGCTGATGAACTCGTTTTTTTAGACATCTCTGCGACTCATGAAGGCCGAGCTATTATGCTCGATATTGTTAAGCGGGTTTCAGAGCAAATCTTTATGCCTTTTACCGTTGGCGGGGGAATCCGATCTCTTGAAGATGCTACTACGCTTATTCAAGCTGGGGCTGAAAAAGTTAGCATAAACTCCGCTGCGGTGAAAGATCCCGAAATTATCCGCCAAATATCTGGTAGATTTGGTAGGTGTGCTACGGTGGTTAATATTGACCCTAAGCGAGTCTTTAAAGATAATAAAGAAATATGGGAAGTTCATATTCAAGGAGGGCGCAAACCTACCGGCTTAGAAGCGGTGAGTTGGGCTCGCGAAGTCGAACGCCTAGGGGCAGGCGAAATAGTTTTAACTTCGATGGATGCAGATGGTACCAAAAACGGGTATGATATCGAAATGACACGGGCCGTTGCTGAAGCAGTGGGGATTCCTGTGGTAGCAAGTGGCGGTGCTGGTTCCCCCGAACACTTGAAGGAAGTTTTAACTATTGGTAAAGCAAACGCAGCATTGGCTGCTAGTATATTTCATTATAATGAGCATGGAATTCAAGATACTAAGAGGTTTCTAGCTAGTTTTGGTGTTCGTGTGAGATTAATTTAAATTGGTTCTTTAATTTAAAGTATGGAGAGATAACAAATGGCATCTACTGATACAGGTTCCCACGCTAAAGAAGCAATTATAACTCCAGTTAGTGCACCTGTGCATGCTGTGCCAGAGGCTACTAAAGAGCCCGAAGTAAATAAGATTTTCAGATTGGCAATGAAGCTTGAAGCCTCGGATGTTCATCTGAAAGTTGGTTGCCCGCCGATGATGCGAATACGCGGGGATATTACGCGTATGGAGATGCGCCCTCTTACCCAGCAAGATATGGAAAAGCTTTTGCTGCCTTTGCTAGAGCCTAAAAAGCGCAAAATTTTAGATGATGAGGGTGGGGTCGATTACTCCTATGTTATTGGTGCCGATGAATGCCGATTCCGGGTAAGTCTTTTCAGGCAGAGGAGTCGACTCTCTTTGGTGGCTCGTAGAGTGAATAACTCCATTCCTAATTTTAAATCTTTGGGCCTTCCCCCTATTATTGAAAAGCTTTGTAAATTCAGTGAAGGATTGGTTGTTGTTGCAGGGGTTACCGGGAGTGGGAAAAGTACCTCGATTGCCTCTATGTTGGACTTTGTTGCAGAAGCAGAACCTTTGCATATTTTAACATGCGAAGATCCAATTGAATTCACATTTAGCGACAAAAAAGCATATTTCAATCAGCGCGAAATCGGCCTTGATTGCATGGATTGGCACAAAGCTTTAAAGGATGCAGTTAGGCAAGACCCTGATGTTATCCTTGTGGGTGAATTGCGCGATGTGGAAACTTTCGAAGCTGCAATTCATGCTGCAGAAACAGGCCACCTTGTATTCGGAACCATCCATGCTGCTTCTTCAGGTACTACGATCAATCGTATTCTCGATCTTTTTCCACCCGAAAAACATAGCGCAGTAAGGCAGGGCCTTGCCAATAATCTCAAGGCGGTTATTGCCCAAAAACTGGTCAAAGGTCTTAAAAAAGGAAGGGTTCCAACCAATGAAATCATGATTGTTAACCCGACAATTCGTAAACTGATTATTGATTCTGAAGATAGCAAAATCCCTGATGCGATTCGAATTGGATACCAAGAAGGAATGCAGGACTTTACTGAAAGCCTTAGGCAGCTTGTTGAAAATGGTGACATCGATAAAGCGACTGCACTTGAGTATGCACCGAACCCAGAACAGTTGAAAATGGCATTTAAAGGAATTCGGGTTGCTGCACCTGGGATTCTATAATCATCTGATTTTTAACTGTAGACAAAACTACTGCCCAGCCCGTTAGTTTTGACTAAGAGAATTTTAACTGATGATTGATACTTTTAATCTGATTCAACTTTGGGCAAGCCCTTTCCCTAGGGGTGAAGGTTTTTATTTCAACCTTTATTCTTTCGGATTTTTTATAGTTATTTATGCTGCTTGGATTCATTTGTCCGCGTGGGTTGATGAAGATTCCTCTGATCTTGGGTTGGATGCAAGTTTTTGGAATGTAGTTGTTATTGGCGGTGCACTTGTTGGCGGATTGGTGTTTTGGAGTGCCCCCAAACCCTTTTTGTGTTTTACAGGCTTGATTTTAGGCGCTTTCGTTCCGGTTGTTTTCTATTTAGCTACCAGAAACGCTGTTGTTCCTGAAGACAAAAAGCTATTCACACCTGCGCACTTAAAATCTCTCGGTGAAAAATACCTCAAAATGAGGTTTGATTCCGAAGGGGCTAAAGAAGCCAAAAATATTCCGATTCGATTTATCGGCAAAAGTTCAGACAAAAACAAACCGGGTGGCGATAACAAAATATCTCGGGTGGAGGAGTCCGAATACTATCAAGTTTCCCTTGAAGTGATTTATGAGGCTTATCAGATGCGCGCCACTGATGTTCATTTGGAGCCAGGTAAGGAAGAAATGTCGGTTCGGTTTCGTATCGATGGCATCATGAATCAGAGGGAACCTTTGACCCGGCAAACGGGTGATGCCATGGTTAATATTTTAAAGGTTCTTGCGAATCTTGATATTTCTGAAAAACGCAAGCCTCAGGACGGAAGCTTTTCTGCTGAGGTTTCCGATCAACCCGATGGCGATAACGACGATGATGCTCCTAAAAAATCCAAGAAGCCTACAATTCTTGATTTCCGTGTTGCTACTGCGGGTAGTGTCGCTGGAGAAAAGATGGTGCTGAGAATTTTGGACGGTTCGAAATCAATGGGTAGTTTGAAAAAGCTTGGAATGCGCGACAAGCTGAAAGATCAAATCGAGGCAATTGTAAACCAGCCTCACGGGATGCTAATTGTTTGCGGACCCACCGGCGCAGGAAAAAGCACAACCCTCTATGCCTGTCTTTCCGAGATCGATCGGTTTCAGAAAAATGTTATTACTCTTGAAAACCCTGTCGAATATCAGATTGAAAATGTAACACAGATCGAAATCAATCCGAAAGCAGGTAAAACGTTTGCTTCTGAACTGCGCAGTATCCTGAGGCAGGATCCTGATGTTATTTATGTAGGTGAGATTCGAGATAAGGAAACCGCCGAGATTTCATGTCAGGCTGCGCAAACAGGACATATGGTTTTCACCACTGTTCATGCAAACGATTCTGTTACCGCTTTTGGAAGGCTTCTTGATCTGGGGGTTGCCCCTTTTATGATTGCAAATTCGGTAAGTGCAATTTTGTCTCAGCGGTTGGTGCGAATACTTTGTCCTAAGTGCAAAGTGAAATATCGGCCTAATCCTGAAATCCTTAAAAAGTTTAATCTTTCTCCGGATAAATATGAGTTCTTTTACAAATCTAAATCTGAAGTCAAGACTGATGAAAAAGATGATTCTCCTCCATGTAATAATTGTGGTGGCACTGGTTTCCGCGGTCGATCCGGAGTTTACGAATTGCTTGTGCTTAATGAAAATATTAAAAATCTAATCCGCGATAATCCCAGTGTTGGAGCGATTAGAGAAGAAGCTGTTAGAACAGGAATGAAATATCTGCAAGAAGATGGGCTTCGCCAGGTTGTTGCAGGAAATACCTCGATTCAGGAAATTTTAAGAGTTTGTAAGTGAATTCTTTTTCTGGGTCTTAATATTGCTAGGGATCAGATGCTGCTTTTCACGACTTTTTTATTGATGCTGATCGTTTCTTACGCCTTTTATCAAGAGGGGCTGTTTGTTGCTTTTTATAATTTTGTGAATATCCTCTTGGCGTTTGTTTTTGTCGTAGGATTCTACGAACCCTCCGCTGAATTTCTTGAAATTCATTTGAAAGATAGTGCTGCGGATGGATTTGAGGATGCCATCGCTATGGTGGGTATATTTTTAGTGTCTTTCGGGGCATTAAAAATTATGGCCTTACAGTTGGCACCTTCGGAAATTTCTTATCAGCCTTTGGTTCATAATCTTGGTGGAGCAATGGTCGGCCTTTTTGCAGGCTATTTTGTTTCCGGGTTTCTTTGGTGCGTAATGCAGACCTTGCCTTGGCAGGAAAAATTCATGGGTTTTGATGTACGGTCTACAAAAAAAAGTGCTTCTGCCATTTTTCTTAGGCCGGACCGTGTTTGGCTTGCTTCAATGCGTAAATTTTCAAAAGGTGCTTTTAAAACAAATAAAATATTCGACTATAGCGCTTCTTTCGAGCTTCGCTATCAGCGCTACCGTAGAGTTTCTGCAGGTAGAGAAATCCCACTGATTTATCTTGGCGAAATTGATTTCAACACCACAGAAGAACCCCAGTAAACTTACACTAGTCGCAATGTTTTGCGCCTTGCCTCAGATTGGCGGTGGGTGCAAGTTTTTTATTTAGGTAAACATGTTTGCTTGAGATTAGACAGCGCTGTTTTCAACGGTGTTTAAAACAAAATCACTTATAATCTTCGCTATTAACTCTGGCGATTGCATGAAAGCCAAATGGCCCAAACCGCCAAGAATATGCATTTCTGACTGGTTGCTTACATCCTGTAATTGGGCGAAGTTTTCTTGGCTTAAAAATATATCTTTCTGGCCCTTTAAAAAGAGCGATGGCACAGCAATTTTTCTTCTGCAATTACTAAGGTCAAAGTGTTTTAAAATCCTTAATCGGCTACGAATGACTGCTTGATCTGTTGACCAGCAGACCCGTGCAATTGCATCAATTTGCTCGTTGGAGAATGTTTTGCCCCCAAGAAATAAGCGGAAGAACTGATTTACCAAAGGGTTGGTGTCGGGTAGTTGGTAATAAGAGAGTATAAGCGCGGCAAGTCGTTGAATCATTCCGCGTTCAAATTTCGAACCCGTACCTTGGGTAATAACGGAGCCTAGTCTATAAGGGTGGCTTAGCGTGTATTTGAGGGCTAGAGCACCTCCGAAAGACGCCCCAAATAGGTTTGGTTTTTCGAGGTTCCAAAACTCTAGGAGTTCATCAAGATCTTGTTCGAAATCGGAAAATGAAATGCTGTTTCGAACCGAGAAAAAATTGTCTTCCCCTTGATACTGGTAACTATAAACCTTAAACGATTTGGAAAGCTCACGGATTATGGGCCCAAGTAATTCAAATCCCCCTGCAATTCCAGGAAGTATCACAAGAGGAGGGCCTTGCCCCCAAGTGGCAGTTCGAGCAGTGTAATTGCTTAAACTCACAAAATCCATGTAGTCCGGAGTTGGGCACAGCGAAGTGAATATGCTGTTCCATGCATTAGTAGAAATCACAAGAAAATCCCTTGGATAATTCCATAATTATAAGTCAAATAGTAAGGCTTAATATCTCTAACATTCGATTAGATATGCAATAAGCGTGCCATAGGTTTTAAGTTGGTCTAATATAACTAAAATAAGTTGGTTTTCATTAACTTTCGTTAATTCTGTAGTCTACTTGAAATCTTGTAAATTGTGGGTTTCTTGTAATTTTTAGTTGTTAAAGTGAAAACTAGATGAATTTAAAAGCATTTTTTCCTCGCCTGCAAAATAGGAACAAAAATAATGAAAAAATTCACGAAAATCATATCGGTCTGGGGTGTTCGTGTTGTTTTCGTTAATTTTCGTTAAAAAGCAAAAACAAATAACACATCAAGAAATAACTATGTACTATGAAATTGTTATAATTGCTTGTTTGAGCTAATTGCAAGATTTGTATTTTAATGAGGTTTGTCTTTGTTCTCTCCAAAATTTTTAGTCTGGGCATTTTTAAGAGAAGCTACGGTGCACAACCGAGTCCTTGTTGTATTGGGCTCTTTTCTTGCCATGGTTTTTTCTTTCGCAGTTGTTTTCTATAGTTGGTCTTTTCCCGAAGTCGGGGTGCGCACTGCTTTTTCTCTCGATATTCAATATTTTCAAAAAGAAAACCTTTTAAATTCAGACCAAGATTTGCCTGAAACTGGTGACAAAATTACCGCTTTAAATGGAAATACCATTTTCAGTTGGCCTCAATTTTTAAGGACAGTTCAGCAATTGCCTTTTCGTGATTCTGCTGATGGGGTTCCTAATACTGTTCGCTTGAGCTTTTATCGCCCGTCCGATAACACTAACCACGAAGCAGTCCTTTTGTATGATCAGACCTCCTTGGAAAATATGATCCCTTCTTTTCTCTGGTTAGTACTAAAGATGGCAATGGTTTTTGCAGGAGGATTGATTTTGTGGTGGAAACCCACTGATGATTCTGCAAGGCAGTTTTTTATCCTAGGGCTTGTTTCCCTTGTGGCCTACATGGGCGGATACCATTGGTGGCGAATTGCAACTCAGCCCGTATTAATTTTTTGTTTTGAAGCGGGGGCCATATTTTTACCCGCAGTCAGTTTGCACTTTTTTATGATCTTTCCAAAGAAAAAGCTTTTTTTAATTAGGCGCCCTCTTACTACC
>Ga0209829_10000561_pt1 | contig 32907 bp, 17 predicted proteins | sample C_140205_EF_Meta_FD_187311 | JGI IMG/M metagenome (GOLD analysis project Ga0209829, IMG submission 187311) | Freshwater microbial communities from Lake Croche, Canada to study carbon cycling - C_140205_EF_MetaG (SPAdes) (version 2) | ecosystem: Environmental > Aquatic > Freshwater > Lake... | reverse complement strand
AAAAAAAAGAGAAGCATCAGTGACGGATGAGTATTCAAGCAGAAAAAAAATATTGATTTATACTGGATTTATGGGTTACTTATGGAATGACACATACATTTCCAATAATGCCGCCGGAGGAGCTGAAAAGGCGGTTGCATATTTGGCTAGGAATTTTCCGAAAGAATGTGAGATAATAATAAGCGGTGATGTTACAGACGAAGTGGTGGGAAATGTAAGGTATGTGAATCGTTTCAAGTTGCAAGCATTGTTAGATGTTGAAAAATTTCACACAATTATTGTATCTCGGTATGTATCATTTTTTATATTATTTCCTCGGTTTAATTGTCATCAGCTGTACTTGTCTGCACATGATACCGGATTTTTAAATAACTTTAATGATGTTCCAGTAAATAGTATAATTGAAGAAAATAACAAATATATCAACGGAGTAATATGTTTAACGACATGGCATAAATTAAATGTGATTCAAAGCCACTCATGTTTAAAAGATAAAGTTTCGATAATTAATAATGGAATACTGGTTCCTCCATCTGTATCGTCAGATGGCATCAATCCTGATTCATCATTACCGCATAATAAAATAAAAAATAAATTTGTCTGGACGTCTTGCAGTAGTAGAGGATTGGATGTGTTGTTAAAGTTGTGGGATAAAATACTTGAAGTTATGCCAGATGCGACGCTGGATATATCATCTTATGATGCATTTCCGAATCCAAACAGAAACAAAGACGAGGACATTGAGAAACTTATAACTCAGCATAGTGACAGTGTTACACACTATGGGAAATTAAATACTTTACAATTACACGATTTAATATCGAAAGCAGAGTATTGGTTATATACGTGTACATTTTATGAAACGAGTTGCATCACTGCACTTGAGATGTTGATGCACGAAGTTGTGTGTTTATATTATCCGCTGGCCGGCCTCAATGAAACGATTGGAAAATATGGAATTCAGGTAATTCCTGGCACCGAAATTAAAAGTATTGTGAATTTGAGCGAAGAGAGAAAAGCAGAAATGAGAATAAATGGAAAGAAATATGCAATGTCGTGTTCATGGGAAAACCGGGCAAAAGAATGGGCTGGTGTATTGGGATTGAATCCTACATATCCAACACCCAAATTCAAAATGGTTATCATCAATTTGAAACGCCGTTATGATCGCAGACTGAAAATGGAAGCTCGGTTACAAAACCAAAATATAACAGGTTATGAGTTCATGGATGCCGTGGATGGTAGGCAGTTGGTCTTGACTGAAGAAGTGCGTGCACTATTCCATGGCAATGATTTCAACTACAAGAAGGGAGTCATCGGGTGCGCCATGTCGCACATTGCCTTGTGGAAGCGACTGATACATGATTCAACTTGTGATTTATATGTAATTTTAGAGGATGACTCGGAACTGGTGGATGACTTTGGGTTGAAAATGGCGCAAGCCGTTCAGTTGTTCAGTGCGGATGCCGAATCTGAATACTGTACCATTTCAACTTTGTTTCACTTGTCATACAATCGTTGTTTGAATTCCATCAAGCATCCGTGCACAAGCGTGGACAACCTGCGTGTCATTAAAAAAAACAACTATGAAGTTGATGGAGCTGGAGGATATATTATCAAAAAAAGCGGCGCCGCCCGTTTCATTGACTATTACACAACGCATTCAATTACCCGAGCAATAGACACTTCCGTTACCCATGTTTTCAATTCCCACATGTGTGAGACAAATGAATATTTAATAAAGACGCCATTCACGATATTCAATTCGGACAGTGATATACAAATTTGCGATGTTACAATGACAGTTGCTTTTTGTGACTGGTGGGATAAAGAATACTGTGGTGGATATTTTGAATTAAATAATAATTTTTTTACTAATTTGTTAAGAGAATATTGTAATAGTCATGAAATTAAAATAGTTAATCCATCTGAAAATCCTGATATTTTATTTTACAGTGTTTTTGGTTTTTCACATAAAAATTATACAGCTGGAAGAAAAATTTTCTTTTCAGGAGAACCATATCCACAAAGAGATGATGCTGATTTTAATGTGACGTTTGATGAAAATTCCTTTAACAACACAAGAGTTCCGTTGTGGTTATGTTATTTTGACAAATCAATACTTGAAGAGTGTAATAAGAGAAAAAATAATGAAAATATTATTCCTAGTAGAGAAAAATTTTGCTCCTTTATTGCAAGTGGTCCTGGATTAGCAAATAATCGTAAAGAATTTATTGAAAAATTATCAAAATATAAACAAGTGGATTGTGGTGGCTCATATTTAAATAATATTGGTTACATTGTTCCACTTGGTTTAAACTGCTCTGGTAAAATTGAACACAATAATAATTATAAATTTGCTATGGCATTTGAAAACACAATATATAAAGGATATGTTACAGAAAAAATTTGTGATGTTTTTAAATCTAATTGTGTTCCTATTTATTTGGGGCATCCAGATGTTGTAAAAGATTATAATCCAAAAACATTTATAAATGCAAATGATTTTGAGAACTTTGATGAATTAGTTGATTATATTATAAAAGTTGACAATGACGAAGAATTATATAAATCATTTTTTAAAGAACAAATAATTACACCATTGTGGTTTGATATTTTATCAAATGACCCAGATAAAACATTTTTTAAAAATTTAGCTGATAAAATAATTGGTAAAACAGAAAATAATAATAATAATAAAAATACAAATTTACAAATTTACAATATTTGGCACAACAAATTATTTGATAATTGCTATGAAAAATTAGATGAATATTCATTAGAAAAACTAACAATGTATGATGTTAATATAAAATATAGTAAAATATATAATAAGGACAAGAAATACAATATATTAAAAGAGTATGAACTAACAAATTATGAAAGCTTGTACCAAGATACAAACTATTGTCAAACATCTTGTTTTTATCACGTTTATACAAATAAATTATATGAAAAATCTGACTACATTGGTTTCATACAGTATGATATGATTTTAGAATCTAATTTTATTTACGCCATAGAAGAAAAAATTAATAATTCTCAAAATGACATATATTTTTATTCTTTATTTAATAATAAACTTAATGTTAAATTTGTTTGTAACCCATATGAAAAGTCTATACTACAAAAATATAATGAATATTTTAATACAAATCATTCTTATGAGACCGTTAAAAACAATAAAAAATCCAGTAACTTTATATGCTTACATACATTTGTTATTCCAAAAAAAATATATATAAAATTAATGAGTTGGTTTGTTAGTATTAAAGATTGGCTACACTCGAATTATTTGGATAAACTATATGACACAAGCATTGCCGAAATCACTGAAGTAATCTTTGGATTGTTTTTGTTATTACAAATGATTGAAGATGAATCTATAGAATTAGAAGAACTAAAGTTGTACCATGAATGGCCGCGATTACATAATGAAACTGAATGGTTAAATTATAAAGTAGTTATGCCTGAAAATGTAAGAAATATTACAAATAATAAGACTCCAAAATTGGTTTTTATATAAATGCATCCAATGACGCTATGGCGCCTCGTCGACGAGCCCAATTTGAAGTAACTGGAACTGGGTACGGGGATTCAAATTTTATCAAGTATAATAATAATAAAATTCATGAAAATGTAAAAAAAATATCAGAAGAACAAAATAATAAGATTCTTCTTTCAGATAGTTTTAAAATACACTATGGAACTAACTCAAAAAAAATTGATATAACTGAATTATCTTGAAAAATAAATAGTAAAAACTTGAATAGTTTTATGCTCGTTACCTTCTATTTTTATTATTTTTTATTTTCTTATCTTTTAACTTTTATCTTTTTTTTATTTTTTACAATTACTATGATTAATGGATTAATGTGAATGATGCAAATTATTGAATGCGTGGTCCTGCGATACACGGATTGAGTTAAATTATATATTCAAAGATACTTAAAGATGTCTCGCTAATAATGTTATAGAAAGGCAATTAAGCAATTCAACAAGCATACAAAATGGCAACAACGGCAACGAGTGGACAAAAGATGGCGGGATGTGTAAAGTGGTTTAATATGAAGACTGGTTTTGGTTTTTTGACTGTGGTTCGAGGTGGTGGAAGTGGCGAGCTAAAGGTTGGAAGCGAGGTTTTCGTGCATCATTCAAATGTCAAAGTTCAGGAGGAGCAGTACAGGTTCTTGGTTCAAGGTGAGTACGTGGAGTTTGATGTATCGAATGTTGCAAACGGTCAGCATTCGTGCCAGGCCACGAATGTGACGGGCATGTTTGGCGGCAAGTTGATGTGCGAGACGCGCAATGATGCGCGCCAGCCGTCTTCTTCGCAACAACAGGGTGGTCGAGGTGATGATGAAGAGGATGACGGTGGTGACGGTGACGCATACGTGCCGGTTCTGAGGAGGACAGCAAGTTCGGCAGCGCCATCAGCGCCATCATCATCCTCTTCATCATTCAAGACGCGTGGTGGCGCGAGTGGCGGTCGTGGCGATGATGCGCCTCGCACTCGTGGTCGCGGTGGTGGTCGCAGTTAAAACTTCTTAAAAAAATGAATAAAATAAATATGAAATGAAAATAATGATTTAGAATTTAAATTATTATTTATATTAAATATATTCAAATACTTATTACTTATTTACAATATGGATACCAATAATGTTGAAATGGAAGTTATGGAAGGGAGCAGTGAAGAGACGAGGTTATCAAAGTTGAAGGAGGACATTATTGGCGTGATGTGCAACGTGTTGAATTATATGACTTTGTCGTCATACGACTATTATTACACGCAATACCATCAAGAGTGTCGAAAGGAAATGAATGCCATTTATGACAACGGAGCAAGTTTAATTACGGTTGAAAGTTGCAAACATTTTTACGAGTGTTTGAAACGGCTGGAGAGCGTAACAGACACGGATGACCCTGATTATTACGAATTCAGAAGGAAAATGAGACGATTTATAATATCTTTGGCATCGATTAGACCATCATGATAAAAATAAAAATTGTTAATTTTATTTGATACTTTTTCTAGATTCTCTAGATTCTATTTATTTGCTTTTACTTTTTTATTTGCTAGCAAGAATGCTTTTTTAGTGTGGCTGCATCCATTTTTTAAAATGTCGTAATCAACGGCGGATGCATTTCCGCCGGTAATGGAGCTTGCCAAACGAGCCAAACCCCAAGATTGCGGTGTTTGGTTGGGTCGTGAACCCGAGGAATAGTATGCACCTTCGCCTTTACGCACGATTTGTTTCAGTGCGCCCAAAGAGCATCCAGTTTTACGTGCTAGTTCATTGCTTGGAGTAACGTTGTCAATATTGTAAATTCGTTTGGCATTTTCTATATGAGAAGATTTTTTACTCTTAAAAGAGGAAACGTTTTTCCGCGTGTAGTATTTGTTGCTCTTGTATAATTTCCGCGATTTCATCAACATTCCAAGTTGGCGCTTTTTGTCCTTTCTTGACAGCTGTTTTGGAATGTAGCGTGCAGGAAGAGATGTGCGATTATATTTTTTTGTTTTTCGAAGGTGCATGATGAATTTATTATATATTATATATTATATATTATATATTATATTTTATTATATTTTATTTTATTTATTGAGAGACACCTAGTTGATTCTAATAAAACCACCACCCACCTCGTCGGCTTCCGCCGCCGCATCCATCACAGTCTGAAGCAAACCAACAGTCAGTTGCACTCCATCCCGGGTATTGACACCCCCATCCGTTGCCAGTATTAATGCATCCATTTCTACAGTTGTAATTCACACCACCACCATAACCATAACTATAGGGGTTGAAATAGATGGGTTGCGCGTATTGTCTTCCCCACCAACCGCCTCCACCCCAGCCGCCGCCACCTCCGTGTCGACTTCCACTACCGTGAGGATGTCCTCGCCCTCCATGACCTTGATGAGACTCTATGATGGTGGATTTTTGTTTACAAAATGAAAATAAAACAATTACAGATATTGACGCAATAATGGCTAAAATAATATAAAATATTTTTGACATTGTGTTATTATTATGTTATATTATTTATATATAAAAAATAATATAGCAATGGTAATATAATAATAGTCGCATTTATAGCGACTCCTTGTTGAAGAAAATTTGTCGAAAATGTGTCATTTCTTTATCTGTAAATATACTTGTCAAGAAATCATTTGGAGTTTTAGTTTCTTTTAAAAGGTTGGAAATCATAAAAAGCGAATAAATTCCGCATTCCGTGTTGCTTTTTTGGTGTTGTTTATCATTTACAACGTATTTGAAATTTATTCCGATTTCTTTTCCCTGTTTCATTATTTTCTTGGCAAATTTATTGATTTCTTTGGATGGCGGGTCGCCGGTGCTGTCGAAGAAGAAAATGAACTGTTGTTTAATATTGATGAAGAGAGATATCCAGTGAGAGCCGGATAAATAGTGTGGGTCGGTATTAAAAATGATTCCAATTTTATTTTTATTATTGGCCGGATTCAAGTAAGTTTTTATGTCGAAATTGCACAATTCTTCGTATACGCATGATGGGTCACCCTTTGGAGTTTTGTCGAAATCAATGGGTGACGGACCAATAAATTCAAAAAAAGGAAACGCGTCTTCGTATTGTTTCATAACTTTTGTAATATCAACACTGGACAGCCACTCATGTGGATTTTTATTCCACGTTTTTGGGCTTTCAGGTGCAAAATAGTTGAATAAATCTTTCGTGGCAGATGCGCCTTCGTTAAACAGTTGTCGCATCCAACACGATTCCTTGTTACACACGCTTCCAAATCCTGTTTTCAGCGATTCCCATATTTCTTTCACATCATTGCTCTTTATTAATGCATCTGGATGACGCGCGTTCCAACTGTTTCTGAGTTTTATAATAGCATTTGTGGTATAGCACGTGAAATCTTTTTCTTGGGTTGGTGCGCATGAAAGTTTTTTGAACGATTCATCTAAATTATTTTCATTTTCTTGCGTAGGTTTTTTTCGAATACTTTTATTTTTTTTATGTTTTAAACTATGAGGAGGCATTTGTATTTAATTTATAGTTATAATACTTTTTTATTTTAATTTTATTTTTAATTTTATTTTGTTATTTTAATTTTTAGTTTCTTCTGAATTAATTTCATTGGTGGTGGTGGTGGTGCCGGGAATTTTATCTTTTTTATTTTTTTGTTTTTTTAGTCCCTTGTATTTGAATGATGGGTCTTTGGGATTGAATTTAAATTGTTGCGGGAAAACAACCGGTTCTTTTTTCTGAGACGATGATTTTTTTATAACATAAGTATCAAGTGTAAGTTTTTTTACTTCTTTTGGTTTGAAACAAAGTTCGTTGGTTTTATTTAATTCAAATGCGTTGAGCACGTCGAGTGCGTCGAGTTTGTTACTGCATATGCAGTTCTGCTGCGCAGTTGGTTCACCCGCTACAATTCCCATGCACACGTAACATTTTTGTATGGTTTCACTTTGGTCTTCAAATTTCAAATGGGAAATGCACGCCTTCATGTACATGTTGAATGCGCCGTTTAACGCAACATCATTCATTTCATCTTTAAAAAGGTCTTTTGTGATGGAAATTATTCTTTTTCGATAAAATTTCAAATCTCTCTTGAATCCCGTGTTGTAATCTATATTATTTTTGCGAAGGTATTTTTCATACTGTGCGACATTTACCATATATTCTAGAGTTGCGTCATCGACGGAATTTAAAGAAATGTCCATTAGTCAATTATTTTATTTATTTTATATATAATTATATATAATTAATTATATATTATTATTATCTTATACAAATATATAATCAATGACGGCGAATATAAACATTCTGCTTATTGACACGCGTGTATCGCATTATGAGGCGATTATTGCGGCTGTCGACCCTGCATTGTCACTGGGGATAACGTTTGACTATTACACTGACACTTTCGACACATTGAAAGAGCGAATGAGGTCAAGTGGCGTTCTCGCGAATTCAGTTGGACTTGTTCAGCACAATTATAAAATGCCGACATTTAAAATTGTGGATGCGCAAACAACAACAAGCATCATTGAGCAAGTTGAAACACAGGATAATGAATTATCCACATGGACACCATTAAAAGAATTTATTGAGTGGTGCAAGACGGAATTAAACACTGCACATTTTGACATGATGGCGTGTGCGCTTTATTCTAATCCTGATTGGAAATACATCATCGACACGCTGTCGGTACAAACCGGCGTGGAAATCCGCGCTTCAACTGATGATACGGGCTCGTCATCGCTCGGTGGAAACTGGTTTTTGGAGTCGCATGTTGGCATTAATCTGAAAGAAGTGTATTTTAATGATTCGATTAATGGTTATATGGGATTATTAGATTCTGAAATGTTCAACGTGGATAGCTTGTACTTGTATACGACTCAAGTGCCCACAATAACAACGTTACCACCCCGACCAACCCGCCCAACGAATCCCACATTGCCTCTATCTGCTCCAACTCTACCATCACGACCAACGTTGCCAACCGGGACGCTTCCTTACAGTATTTTTGGGGGACCAAGTGGAATTGGTGGATATGCTGTATCCTACGGTGATGATGATCACACTAATTCATTTTCTAAAGTAAGTTCACAACTTAAAAGCAATGTTCTATATTTATTTTCAACCCCGATGGCGTTAAAATCGGATAATAATGGTAGTTTGGTACTATGGGGATATCATGTTTCTTCAGCAAAAACAATAGCGCCGGCGTCCGAAAATTTATCAAGTAACGTTGTGTCAGTGTGTACATATAGTGACTATTTATATGCTTTAAAAAGCAATGGTGCAGTTGTGGGGTATGGAATTTTTACAAATTTTCCTGCATTTCCTACATCTGATTTGTCTAGTGGTGTTAACTTTATAGCCACATCATATCAGGATATAGCATGCTTGAAAAGCGACGGGTCAATAAGAGGTTGGGGATGCGAAGTTTTCAAAAATTCATCATCAGTTCCTGCCTTTATATATCCTGCCGGTTCAAATTTAAATAGTGGTTTCGTTAAACTAGTAACAATTGGTTGGCCTCCCGCTTTTGCCGCAATAAAAACGGACGGGTCAGTTGTATTTTTTGGAGGAACATCGGCTAGTACTAATTATTTGTCCAATCCAACAACATTTTATCCGGCTGGAAGTAATATTACTTCTGGCGTAGTCGATGTATTCCTCACAATAGGTTATGATTGGAATTCGTGTTATATTGCATTAAAAAGCGATGGTTCTCTTGTGGCGTGGGGAGCTGGAGCATCAAGTTTAAGTACGTATATAACAGGTAAAACAGCAGTTAAAATTATAAAAATGAATGATAGACCGCTTATATTATTATCAGATGGAACATATATAGATACATTATCAGGTGCATCTGCAGGAACACAAACAAACATTGTAGATGCAATAGAATCGAATGGTCGATGTATATTTTTAAGAAGCGATGGAACATTGGCTTGGAGGGGTGGCAACAGTTTTGGATATTTTTTTAGTACTGATATATCTGTGCATATAAATGTAGTCAAAATGTGGAATTTATATGAAGGAGAGTTTAATCAAGGAGCAGTCATTTTAAATTCCAGTGGAGAATTGCGACTGTTAATGAATAATGTCTTACTTTTATCGAATGTAAACAACGCTACCGTATCCAATAAGATTATATGTGCTATAACAAGTGACGGCAAGGTGACAACTATCAAAAATAGAGGGGCAGGAGGAACCGGCTGGACAACATGGGTAACGTCAGGACCAACTTTAAACTTTGATAGAATTTATGCAAATAATGCGTCGCTAGAAAGCGCAACAAGCGTTCTTGCCGTAACAAATTCCACAAATGTTTCCGTCGTATTGAAAACTCAGCTTATTCTTCCATACTTTTTTTCTTTTAATGGAACTAATGCATACGCAACATGTCCGTATAATTCATATAATACTGCATTAGATTTGGTAACTGGATACACGGGAACTTCCGCGTCAATTGGCGGAAATGCATTTACAATCGAGACGTGGTATTATCAACCGGCACAAACTCTGAATTCAACAATTGTTGACAGAGGAAATTCATGTTATTTGTTTCAAGTGAGTCCTAATGCAAATACAATAACGGCAAATCTCGGATGCTTGGGATTTGCCAATACTGCAATTTCTGGCACTTGGTTGTATGCCACTAGCGCAACTGTAACTACAGGAAAATGGTGCCATGTTGCAATAACGCGCTCAGGAACTTCTTATCAATTCTACATTAATGGTGTTTTAAAACAAACAATGACTGGACCGGCAACATTAAATAGAGATGATGGAGTTTTGGGAATAGGAACGCAACTGGCCGGAACTACAACTGGCTCAAATTTTACAAATTCGGGATGTAGCATGTACGATTTGCGTCTATGGAATGTGTGTCGCACACCTGCCCAAATTCAAAGTTACATGAATGTTCTCGTTGAACCCAGTAGCGCCGGATTAGTTGCAAATTATTTATTGAATGACAATTCCGGTACATTTTATGATAGAACAAGAAATGCTTTGCATTGTACCATTGCCAATTATTCAAGTTCTTTGTGGGTGACCACTTTCGCCTTTCCGAACATTGGACTGTATTTAAATCCCGATTTTAGTTTTATTCGCGGTATTTTTTTGCCTGGTGTTTCTTCAGCTTTGTATATCAATCTTAAATATACGGATTTTACGGGTGCAAATTTAACCGGAATAAATTTTTCGAATGTTGATTTAACTGGTGCAAATTTTAGTGGTGCAAATTTAACTAATGTTAATTTTACGAGTGCAATCTTGAAAGGAATAACTATCAATAATTCAACGAAATTTACAGGAGCAAATTTTAACAATGCAATGGTATATTCAATTATTGGCAGTATAAATCCAAGTCTTCTTCCTAATAGCAACTATTCATATTATTTTTCAAATGTTGGTTTGTCAAACCCGTTGATAGATTATAATAATGCCAACACAAGCATTGCGCTTCCGCCAACTTCGATTACCAACTATGTAGTATATTTTGCAAGCTATTACAATTTCAAAAAATCCAACGCTCGATTTTACATTTCATGGGCAACCGATTCCAATGCACTTTCTTTTTCTTCTTCAAGTTACACGCCAAAAGTGCGTTTTCAAGTTGTACATCAAACAACAAATGTAGTTGGCATAGATGTTTTATTTGATTATGCTGCCGGAAAAGGATGCATTGAGTCAACTGTGCCATTTTACATTGATAGTGAAAATGAAGGAAATGGTAATGTGTCTGACAATGGTGCATCAGCAAATAAAAATGTGCCGATAAGATATAGGTTATGGGGAGAGTTGTTGAATGGGACAAGGTCTTCATCGTATGTTAATGTAAACCAATCTAGCACGGCTGTAACACAATTTGCATTATCCGATGACATAATCACGAATGCGCCGAGTTGGTACACAAGCATCACCACCAACAGCAATAGTTCTAATTATTATAATAATATTGGTTATATAAGTAACAGCAATAATGCATTATTTTTGTACGGAAAGCAGACATTTGCAAATGGAGTTATTAGTGCAGGCGCAACATTTTATAACTGGGCAACGAGCACGCCTTACATAATTCCTGCAACAACTGGCGCTTGGCGCAAGTACGTAATTGACCCGACTGGAAATTCAGTTTTTATCAATACATGGAATTCGACAAATGAAGGGTGGTGTAGATATGTATTTTCTACAAATACACTGACAGTATTGAGTCCTGGGCAATTTGGAAGTGCAAGTAACACCGTGTGCAATTCAACAGGAACTCGCGCTTATACTAACGATATAGAAAAGTTATTGGTTTATAATTTAACTACAAGCACAGCATCTGTTGTTTCAATTGGGTCAATTAGCAATTTACGAGATATGTTTATAGATAAGAATGATAAATATATTGTAACAAGTTCATATAATGTCGCAACAGTTTATATAATAAATATAGTAAATGACGCCTTCACTAAAATTTCAACTGGTCAAATTGTTTCGAATGATACTTTAGCATGGGCATCTTTTGATGACAGTAGTACCTATTGCTATGCTGCATTTTTGGGCAGTAAAAATGTAGTATATAGGATAAAACTATCTGATGCGACATGGTCGTTATTTATAACATTGCCTGTCGCCGCATCATCAGACAAAATCACAATAATCAACAAATATTTATACATTTTTGGAATAAATTCCATCAGTCAATATTCAATGATTGATACAACGGCTGCAACTCCGACCATTACTGTCAACTCTTTTCCAACGGGATATGACACGGTATTACAGGTATATGAAACAAAACAAAAAAATAATGTGTATTGTTCTTTAACTTATAATGGAGTTCCAACCATAATGCATTTTACTGGTTTTCCAAATACGTTTAATAATTCAAGTGGTATCATGCTGAATTTTCCTATGAATTATTCAAATGCTAATTTGACCAATTATAATATATCAAATATGACGTATATGAACAACAGTAATTTTAGTAATGCAACGCTAACAAATGCTAATTTTTCTAATTCAAATCTTGAAAATTCATCATTCAGTGGAAGTGTTGATTTTTCCACCGCCAATTTCACTGGTGCGAATATAAATAACATTTCTTTTGGTGATAGTTTGTTCGATTATACGTTGGATGCAAATTCAAATGCAACTGTTACAAATTATCGCGGAGGAGCAAGTTTAGTTTTTCCTGAGAAAGTAAGTGGCACGTATACAATCACTGCAATTGCAGACAACATGACTTGGGTGGGGGTGCCTACTGGGTTTACCAATTTTTCATTCAGCGCAACCTCTAAACTTGTTACAATTGGACAAAATGCATTCATGTTTATAGGCTTGGGTATAATTACATCACCATTTGGTCCAAAAACATTCTTTCCACCAACTTTGACCACGATTGGTTATCGTGCATTTTACTATGCCACTACAAACCCTGATTCAGTAACTCCGGGTGCAGGTTATCAGAAGTTGAGGATTAGTAATGACGCGGATGTTATTCTTCCATTAAGCGTCAACTCTGTTGGATCTATTGCATTTTCACAATTTGGTCCAAATTGTTATGTAAAATTAAAATCGATTCTTACATGGAGTTCTGTGTTAACCACACCTCGTGCAACGGGGTCTACATTTACTTATGCGGCAACAAGCAGCGGTCCTGTTGGATACACTGGTTATCCTGGTTATAATAATGGAATTCCAACTAAGCCTATTTATTATGCATCATCAAATACATCGATTGCCACAATTAATTCATCCACCGGGTTGGTAACGCTTGTGGGAATTGGAGCCGTCACATTTACTGCAAATCAAGATACGGAAAGTAGTAGTGAAGTGAGTTTTTACGCTGCTGATACGATTACATCAGCAACACTGACTGTTACAAAAGGAACGCCGACCTTGAGTGCTTTTTCAATTGCATCCAAAAATTTGGGAGATTCATCCTTTGCAGTTACGGCACCAGCGAGTCAAAATACTACTGTTGGAACATTCCATTATACAAGCAATAATTCGTCGGTTGCCACAATTACCGATGCGGGAACGATTACCATTGTTAATGTGGGTTCTGCCACGATTACCGTAAACCAGGATGAGACAACTTATTTTTACGCACCGACAGCCATTACTGCGGTATTTACTGTTGGAAAAGGAACGCCGACATTAAGTTTTCCATCTCAAAGCGTTACTAAAACGATTGGAGATGCTAATTTCAACGTGGTTGCAACCGCGCCAGCTCTTAGCACTGGAGCATTTCATTATACATTCAGCAATCTAATTTTCAGCGGAATTGCAGGCACGCAATTTAATCGTATTGCAATGTCGAGTAACGGTCAGTATATTTCTGCAATATATTCAGACCCAGCTAATTACATTTACGTATCCAACAACTATGGATTCACTTGGACTCGTTATGCTTTCGCTGATGCTGGTAATAGAATCGCCATGTCATCAACCGGACAATATCAAGCTTACAATCATGCTGGTGGAGTATTTGTTTCAAGTAATTATGGTGTTAGTTTTGCGAAGACAGGAGCTAATAATAGTGGAAATATTCGTGTTGAAATGTCAGACTCTGGACAGTATATTATCAGCGTTGGTAACTCGGCACAAATTTATACATCAACTGACTTTGGTTCAACCTGGGCAGCCAAAATGACTAATGCTTATTGGCAAGATTGTGCAATTACTGCGGATGGTACTACTCAATTCGCGCTTGAATGGGGGTCAGGGCAAATATTTAAAACTACAGATAACTGGGCGACAAATTCGACAATATACAGTTCTGGAATATCATACCAACTTAACACTATGGCAATCTCGTCTGACGGGAAATACCTTGCATGTAATAGAGCGATATCATCGAACTATGGAGTTACATGGGCAGCAACAACAATTCCGGGCTCAACAAATATTTGGACAATGGTGTCAATATCTGCAAGTGGCAAAATTCAGGCACTGGGTAATAGTGAAGGAATTTACTTTTCTATTGATTACGGAGCTACATGGAATAAAGACACATATTCTGCAACAAATGCGTCATCTTTAACAACTATGCGCATATCTAGGGATGGTTCCTTCATTGCGGCAGGATTCGGTGTAAATTTAATAAGAATGTATATAGGAGGACTGGCGGCTGCAAATATTGCAACTTTGAATGAGCTTTCTGGTTCAGTGTCATTAACAGGTGGCGGAAGCATTATTATATCGGCATCACAAGATATGTCAACGTCGTACAACGCATCCACCACTTCGGCAAAAACCCTTTTGATTGTAAACAAGGTTACGCCGACGTTGAGCAATGTTACAATTTCAAAAACGTATGGAGACGCGGCATTTCAGGTTACAGCACCCGCAGGTTCTAGCACGAGCACCGGAACAATGCTTTATGCTTTTTTAAGCGGTGATACGACGGTTGCGTCAATAACCGGTACGGGACTAATAACGGTCAACAAGGTGGGCACAGTTGTATTTTCTGCAAGTCAAAATGAAACATCCGGTTACAATGCGCCCACACCTGTCACTGTGACACTGACTGTTTCGAAAGCAACACCAACTTTGATAGATTTTACAATTGGACAAAAATATATTGGAGATTCGGTTTTTACCCTTACCGCACCAACAATTAAACAGTATTTGTATTCTATAAATTATCCAACACAAAACACAGTGTTGATCAATTTTCCAAGAATAAGTACACTAACTTATTGGGAAATAAGTATTTCATTCAATAAAACTGCAGTCTTGAGTCGATATGAATTTTTAATGGGTAATCCCATTTCTACAAGTAGTGGATGGGCATTTTTTTTAAATCCGGGCGGTGGAGTCCATATTGTTTCATATACTGAAGGCATATATTGGGATTTCTTAAGCGGTATACTGATAAATACAAATTATGTACTCACAATTCAACGAACCCCTACTCTTCTTTATGTTTTTCTAAAGAATGTTAACACAGGAGTTACAGTATCTTCTAATCGTGATTATATTAGTGAGGGTAAAAATTTAATATTAACTCCAGATAATATTTGTACTTTTGGCACAAATAATCCACCTACAACATTATCTGGAATAGTATCATCTGTCACCGTTAAGGACCCCCAAACAACTGAAGTAAGCAATGGACCACTGCGCTACGCGGTAAAATATACATACGCTAATGTGTTTTCATCCATTGCTGCAGGTTCTCAAATGATGGACTCGGCAATGTCATTGAATGGCATGTATCAAACCGTGACGACGTATAAAAATGGATTCTGGTTATCTGCCAACTATGGAGCAACCTGGACAAATAAATCGCCTTCATCAACCGCCGTTGGCAGTGTAATATATAAAGGCGTCACCATGTCATCATCGGGGCAATATCAAAGTGTTTGTGAATACGCTGGATATATATATGTTTCGAATGATTATGGTGTGACTTGGACAAAACCTGCAACAATAACAGGTGCAAAAAATTTCATGGCTATTAAAATGTCGGATAGCGGTTTACATCAAACTTGTGTTGCTGATAATGAGTATATTTACACGTCATCTGATAGTGGCGCAACATGGACACAAAAAACGTCAATTGGATTAAAATCGTATTATGACGTTGCAATGTCGGCAGATGGCAGCATTCAGTATGCGGTTGCTTTAAATGGTGGAATATTTAAAAGCACAGATAAATGGGCTACATCAACATCCGTAACTACCGGGCTCACTCAAAATAAAGTGGGTTCAATTGAAATATCATCAACCGGAACATATATAACAATTGTGTCATTCACAGACACTGGTGTAAATGACCCAGTCATTTTATCCAAAGATGGCGGAAGCACGTGGACATCTTTTGACCCGGATGGAAGCAGCACTAAAACCGGATGGACATTTTCAAATGTGGGAATGTCGGCTGATGGGCGTGTTCAAATGTTGTGTTATAACACTGCGGCATATACCGGCGGCTTGTATTTTTCCATCGACTACGGCACCACATGGACCAATGATGTTTCAATAAATAATAATCCGTGCGGCATTAGCGTATCGCGCGATGGAACATACATGTTAAGTGGGTCGGGTGACCTTTTGATATATAATATTTTTTCAGATATGGCTACAATTCCTGCAAGTAAAAAAGTTGCAACCATTGTTGAATTGACTGGACAAGTGACAATTGTTGGTGCTGGTTTGGTTACAGTTACTGCAAGCCAAGACTTAACAACCAATTACAATGCACCCACTCCTATTTCTGCAAAATTTCTTGTAAACAAGGTGACGCCGGTTTTGAGCAATGTTACAGTTTCAAAAACATATGGAACGACGGTCGGTCCAATAACTATACCAACACTTGCAGTAACAGGGTTTCCTGTAATGAATTCTCTTACAAACTGGATAATTGACATTGGTTTTACAGCGACAGGTGGTGCAAATTCATGGCGCGCTTTGTTGGGTAGTATGTATAATGCTGTTGACTCACGTGGTTGGGGCATATGGATATCAAATTCTAATACAATTTACTATTCTCATAAGAATATGACGTATGATTTTACCACCGGGTCAGTGAGCATCAACGTTGCATACAACTTGAATATTACGAGAGTCGGAACTAGCATTACATTCAAATTGACAAATGTTTCAACTCAGGTATCATCCACATATACAGCAACAAATGTAACAGACCCTATGGGTCTTGGACCGGTTTCTATCGGTGGGTGGGTTTCAGGCGTTGAAACTTTTCCAGGAACAATCAATTACGTTGTAGTAAAAGACTACATTTCAATAGGCGATAAAGTGTTTCAGCTTACGGCACCTGCAGGTTCTAGCACGAGTGGTGGAACAATGCATTATGCTTTTTTAAGCGGAGACACGACGGTTGCGTCAGTAACTGATTTGGGTTCAACAACAGTCAACAAGGTGGGTACAGTTGTATTTTCTGCAAGTCAAGATGAAACATCCAGTTATTACGCGCCCACACCTGTTACGACGACATTGACTGTTTCGAAAGCAACGCCGACTTTGAGCAATTTTACAATTGCGCCAAAAACCACAGTAGATTCAGTTTTTACGCTTACCACACCAACAGGTTCAAGTGTTAGCGGTGGAACAATGCGCTACGCGGTAAAATATACATACGCTAATGTGTTTTCATCCATTGCTGCAGGTTCTCAAATGATGGACTCGGCAATGTCATTGAATGGCATGTATCAAACCGTGACGACGTATAAAAATGGATTCTGGTTATCTGCAAATTATGGAGCAACCTGGACAAATCAATCGCCTTCATCAACAGCCGTTGGCAGTGTAATATATAAAGCCGTTACCATGTCATCATCTGGGCAATATCAAAGTGTTTGTGAATACGGTGGATATATACGTGTTTCGAATGATTATGGTGTAACTTGGACAAAACCTGCAACAATAACAGCTGCAAAAAATTTCATGGCTATTAAAATGTCGGATAGCGGTTTACATCAAACTTGTGTTGCTGATAATGATTACATTTACACGTCATCTGATAGTGGCACAACATGGACGCAAAAAACGTCAATTGGATTAAAATCGTATTATGATGTTGCAATGTCGGCAGATGGCAGCATTCAGTATGCGGTTGTTTTAAATGGTGGTGGAATATTGAAAAGCACAGATAAATGGGCTACATCAACATCCATAACTACCGGGTTATATCAATTTAAAGTGGGCTCAATTGAAATATCATCAACCGGAACATATATAACAATTGTGTCATTCACAGACACTGGTGTAAATGACCCAGTCATTTTATCCAAAGATGGCGGAAGCACATGGACATCTTTTGACCCGGATGGGACTACTAAAACCGGATGGTCATCTTCAAATGTGGGAATGTCGGCTGATGGGCGTGTTCAAATGTTGTGTTATAACACTGCGGCATATGCCGGCGGCTTGTATTTTTCCATCGACTACGGCACCACATGGACCAATGATGTTTCAATAAATAATAGTCCATGCGGCATTAGCGTATCGCGCGATGGAACATACATGTTAAGCGGGTCGAATGACCTTGTAATATATAATATTTTTTCGGATATGGCTACAATTCCTGCAAGTAAAAAAGTTGCAACCATTGTTGAATTGACTGGACAAGTGACAATAGTTGGTGGTGGTTTGGTTACAGTTACTGCAAGCCAAGAGTTAACAACCAACCATAATGCACCCACTCCTATTTCTGCAAAATTTACTGTAAACAAGGTGACGCCGGTTTTGAGCAATGTTACAGTTTCAAAAACGTATGGAGATGTGGCATTTCAGGTTGCGGCACCTGCAGGTTCTAGCACAAGCGGTGGAACAATGCGTTATGCTTTTTTAAGCGGAGACACGACGGTTGCGTCAATAACCGATTTGGGATTAATAACGGTCAACAAGGTGGGCACAGTTGTATTTTCTGCAAAACAAGATGAAATATCTGGTTATTACGCGCCCACGCCTGTCACTGTGACCTTGACTGTTGGAAAAGCGACACCAACAATTACAATTTCAAATATATCAAAAAGCACCGCAGACTCGACATTTACATTTGCCACTTCAACTGCAAGCGACGGAGCCCTAACTTTTAGTAGCAACACAATCGGTGTTGCAACAATTAACTCTTCATCAGGACTTGTTACAATTGTCGGCATTGTTGGAACTACAACAATCACCGTGTCACAAGCGGCATCAACCAACTATAATGCGCCATCTAATGCAACTGCAACATTGACTGTTACAAAAGGGACGCCGACCTTGAGTGCTTTTTCAATTGCACCCAAAATTTTTGGAATTTCGTCTTTTCCAGTTACGGCGCCAGCGAGTCAAAATACTGTTGGAGCATTTCATTACACAAGCAACACGCCTGGTGTTGCCACAATTACCGATTCGGGAACCATTTCCATCGTCGGCGCCGGTTCTACCACAATTACTGCAAACCAAGACGCGACCACTAATTTTAATGCACCGACAGCCATTACTGCGATACTAACTGTTTCGAAAGCGACTCCGACAATTGTGGTTTCAAATATTACCAAAAGCAGCATTGACCCGACATTTACATTTGCTCGTTCAACTGCAAGTGACGGAGCCCTATCTTTCACTAGTGACAGCGAGAGCGTTGCAAAAGTTAATTCTGTATCAGGAGTTGTTACAATTATCGGAATTGCCGGAACTGCTACAATTACAGTTTCACAAGCAGCATCAACCAACTACAATGCGCCAACCAATGCAACTGCAACGCTAACTGTAACTGCCGGAACGTTGACAAATGCAACAGTCTCGGCGGGTGCCGATTTATCAGGTAAAAATTTGTCTGGCGCCTCATTGGTGGGATTGACATTGACAAATGTTATATTGAGTAACAGTAACTTGAACGGAGCGAATTTTAGTGGTGCAAATGTAACTGGGGTAGATTTTACAAATGCGAGCATTGTGGGTGCAACGAATTTGCCAACTTTTTCAACCAAACAAAAACTGCAATTGCTTTACAATGCAAACAATGCGGGCGCAAACATTTCGCAGCTCCAATTTTCAGCGCCACTCAGTGTTTCCGAGCTGAATGCGGCATTAAGTGTGCCTATTCCCGAACTTTCAAGTGTAAAAACAGAATTTCTTGTAGCAGCACCTGTTTATGACGCAAGCAATGTTAAAACTGTTACAATCGCGACATCAAGTATATCGATTGTAAATAACACATCTTTATACATTCCATTGAATGTGGGCGAGACTGTAAAAATAAATGGCATTTTATATACATTGAATGTGTCAAATCAACTGCTGGATAATAACGGTGTTGTTTTGAAATTGATAGTGGTAAATGGTTATCCATTCAAAATATACACTGGGTCAATTATTGCTGTAAATATAAGCAACCTTATAAATAATGTTACATTTGATACAGCTAGTACAGTTAAATTATATGACATAGTTAACAGCATGGTCAAGTCTGCGATGGCTCAAGAAGCAATATCTGGAATTGTGGCTGGATATGTGAGTGAGCTTTACACGTATTTGGACCTCTCATATTCAAGTGTGTATAGTAAAAACAATCCCACGCTGGATGCAACAGTAACTTCCCCAGTATTTAGTAGTTATACGTCAAATACAAACACGTTCAGTTATAATGTAATTATTACAGGTCCGGCAGCAAACCCGTTGAGTTTAGATAAAACCAAATACAAATTCATAGTCGAGAGCGTCAACACTGTAACCAATTCGCGCACAACTGTTTCTCAGCCAACATGGGATAGTGTTGCCTCTCCAGTAACGATTGTGTGCGCTTCATTATTGCCATTGACATCTTATTCAATAATAGTAACTCCCACCTTGTTTAATTCTACTTCCAATGTAAATTTGAAAAGTTTACTGCCTGTGAAGACGCTAACACTTACGACGCCTTTAGACTACGGGTTGATATCGTCTGTAACATTTACGAAGGAATCAACTCTGTGGTATTTTAATTTTCAATACAGCGGATATGCATCGTTGACTTCATTTACTATGGGGCTTGCATGGGTACAAAATGGTGGTGCTTATGGTGGGTCCATTACTCAAAATTTTTCTTCTTTTGTCATTGCCAATGGCACTAATAAGTATTTGATTACTGATACGCAAAACTATTTGAATGTAGGCGGTCCTTCGCTGATTGGAAATAAGGTCACGGCTACAATAGACTATACGAGCGGAAGTGCGACAAAACAGAATATAACAACATTTATTCCAAATCCGCTTGTAGGAGGACCATTTGTTCTCGGAATTTCAAATTTTAATACCGATGTTATACCTGCCACGTGCACAGTGACTATACCCGCTTTGCTGGAATCACAACGAGGTAGCAGGGGGTGGTATTATGCGCTTAGTTTTGTTGAAACGGCGACTGGAACAGCAACAAGTATGTCTAGTTTTTATGCCACTGGGTCTGCTAAAAGCAGTTTTACAGCATCATTCCCTTTATCATTGTATGGTAAAACATTTACATCTCAACTGTATATTAGTAATGATGGCCAAAGTTGGAGCGGTGATTATCTTATACTACAAGATTTAACTCCAAACACAACTTCTTTTACAATTCCAAATCCCACCGGAATATTTCCGACTGAAGTAACATTATTTGACCACAAGGGTATGAATTGGAATGTTGGAGGTGCCATTGATGACGTTCGCTTATTCAAAGTAACTTGGCGCACCACCACCACCGGACTCAATGTAAGTTCTCCAAATTATGTTTCAAAAGTTCGTGTAAATATTAAAATTAGCGGTGAATCATCTTATAGATTTACGGGAGTTTATAATTATGCCGACGGATTCGGGTACTCAATGTTTCACTCAAGTATAAGAACATCTCTAGGACAAGCCATTGGCACTTGGGTTGTAGACATTAGGTCTGAAAATACTGCTGGAAATATAACTTCCGTGTATTCATCATATAGTTTATATGGTGGCGTTACCCCTTACGGCAACTATTATACCTTGAATGACCTTGCAGCTGAAGCAGGCATTTCTACAATATTATACAGTGAAAATGTCGCTTCAACATTTGCAGTTTCGAATCTAGCATTGTCAGGGGGGTACATTTGGAATGCATCAACTTTGAAATATGCGACGTCCGTTGCATTAAAAACTTCAATTCCTTATGGCACGAGCACAACCACATATAAACATAAAGTAGAATTAGTAAACCCTGATACAACAAAAAGTACTCTGGGTTCATTTATTTTAGACAACAGTACTCAGACATTGGCTGCATCGCCATTAAATCCTTCGTCTACTTATACCATTAAAGTAACACTGGTTGATTCAGTTGGAACTGACGTGACAGGAATTATGGCTTCTTCCCAGACGCTTACTCTTACTGTTCCGGCGGCTCAATAATTATTTATTCAAAGTTTTTCATTTTTTTCGTTTTTCACTTGACTTAGTCTTTCGGTTTAAATTTTGATTTAAATTCCTCTAAGACGGTATTCATAGGCATAGGTGGTAGTATTTTTTGTTTAATAACAGTATTTAATGGAAGAGGAGGAGGAGGAGGAAAGGGGGGTGGTGGTGGTGGTGGAAGGGCAAAGTGACTGCCGTTTCCACCGTTGGAAAAATTATAATAACCTAAAATCTTTTCAAATGTTGCATTAGCTGTTTCCATCTTGCACATTTTCAGTTTTAGTCTTTTTATTTGTTGTAATTGTTTTTTACTTGTTAAAATGCTCATTTCTAATTTATTTGTTAATATTGAATTTTCTGCTTGCAATTCATAACATAATTTTTCTTGCGTTAAAAAAAGTATTTTAAATTCATCTAAATTTGTTACAAGTGTTGAAACAGTCAGTGTTTGCGCATCTGTTGTGGCGTGTTGTGGTTGCGTATCATGCGTCAGAAAATTTACATTTGAAACTTCCGAAGAACCAATGCTAACGATGATGTTTTTATCTGCTGTTTCTTTTCCTTTTCCGCCCTCCTCGATTAACTTATTATATCTAAAGAAATATGACATGTAATAGTTACAGTAGTTACAACACATTTATTAAAAACTGTCAAGATAATTAATTACAGTTTTTAACCATTTAATTTTTTAACCATTTAATTTTTTAACCATTAAATTATAAATAAAATGCATTTAAATACTGCTCATGATGAATAAATAATATTACAAAATCATTATGGAACTTGACAAAGAAATTGTGGAACCGACAGTATGTTTAAACATGATTGTGAAAAATGAAAGTAAGATTATATACAGGTTGTTTGATTCTGTAGTAAAATGGATTGACTGTTACTGCATATGCGACACTGGTTCAACAGACAACACGGTTGGTAAAATAAAGGAATATTTTGACAGTAAAAACATTCCGGGAAAAATAGTCTTTGAACAGTTCAAGGATTTTTCGCATAATCGCAATTTTTCATTGCAAGCGTGTGCGGGAATGTCTGATTATATTTTATTATTGGATGCAGATATGATTTTTTATCCGAGTGAAGATTCATTTTCGAAAAAAATGTTGACGCTTGATGTGTACTATGTTTTGCAAGGGTCAAATGATTTTTATTATAAAAATGTAAGAATTGTAAAAAATAATGGAAAAATTTCATATTCGGGTGTAACTCATGAATATATAAATTTTCCACCCAACACCACAGTAAATAGTTTTGAAAAGAATATTGTATTTATTAATGATATTGGCGATGGCGGGTCAAAAGGAAATAAATTTATTCGCGACGTGGAGTTGCTTACAAGGGGAATAGAGGAGAATCCTAAAAATGATAGGTATCATTTTTATTTGGCAAATACTTTGAAAGATATGGGTAAAAGAGAAGAAGCCATCGAAATGTATAAAAAGCGAATTGAGTTGGGTGGGTGGAATCAAGAAATTTGGTACTCTTATTATAAAATGGGAACATGTTATAAAGACCTCGGAAAAATGTCTGAAGCAGTTGATGCGTGGCTAGGGGGGTACAATATTTTATCAAATCGGGCAGAAAACATATATGAGATTATAAAATATTATAGAGAAATAGGAAAGCAACAGTTGTCATATTTATTTTACAAAATTGCAAAAGATATTATAGTTGGATGTAGTGCAGGAAAAGATGATTATTTATTTTTAGAAAATGATGTTTATACATACAAGTGTGATTATGAATACACAATTCTTGCGTATTATATTGGACACAGATGTAGTAGTACAGGAAATATAAGAAACTCCATTATTAATGTAATGAATAATTGTAACAATTTCTTAATTGTAAATTTATTTCAAAATATTAAATTTTATGATTTAAAATTAGTTCCGTTGGTAAAATATGACATGAGTTTTACTCTAGACCATGAAATAAGCGGAAACATTGTTCATTTTAATTCATCTTCAAGCAGCATTCTTCCAAAACGCAATTGCAATGGCGATAGCGTCGGTGGATACATCATGAATGTGCGTTTGGTAAATTATAGGATAACTAATCAAGGGTATGAAACAGGACAACACATAATATCTCTGAATAAATATATAGAATTGGCTGATGATTTTCACATTATAAAAGAAAAAGAAAAATTAATTGACATGGAATATGTTTACAGATGCGGCGCGTTTCCTGCAAATGTGATTGGTATAGAGGATGTAAGATTGTTTTATGACTCCGATGTGTCATCGGATTTGTCATTCATCGGCGTTGGATATCATGCAGACAATAATAGAATTGGAGTTGTTCATGGGAAATATTATGAGAATGGCAACATGTTGATACCTTTTGAAATAAAACCCGAGTTCAATTTAAATTCGGAATGTGAAAAAAATTGGGTGTTTGCAAATATTGCAGGGAAAAAATGTGTTATATACGGTTGGAATCCACTTCAAATATGTAGAATTGACGAAGAAAATCCAAACGTGTTGAGAACGGTTTCTTTAAAGAAACCATCGCAATACCCTGGGATTTTTAATCACGTTCGAGGGTCTACTTGCGGATTCAACTATCAAGACCAGATATGGTTTATCGTTCACATTGTTTCGCATGAAGAGCCGCGTCATTATTATAACATGATGCTTGTTTTTGAAAATAATGAAGACATGAAACTCATCAAGTATACGCCAATTTTCAAATTTGACGAACACTGCATTGAATACTGCATTGGGTTGGTAGTGGAAGACTCGCGCATAATTACGACGTACAGCAGTTGGGACAGAACAACGAATATTGCGATTTATGATAAAAAATATATTGAAGAAATGATGATAAATTTTGTGTAAACATAAATATTTATTTAATCAAAAATTTTTGAATTTATTTATAAATATAATGAAAGGTTTATTTTATTTATAAATTGAATTATTAAAACATGAATTTACAATGTGTAGGTTAAGAACGACGACAACAACAATATTACAATCATGGAAACGACAGCAAACAGAGTTGAACAGATTTATGACTTTATACTTGGAGTTGGATTCGTTGTGTTGAGCATTTCAGCGTTGGCAAACTTGTTTATCGTGACAATCAATAAGTTTGTTGAGTATTATTCAAGACAAATTGACCGCATTGTTATGGACGAGAGTGAATGCAGCGACGACGATGACAGCAGCGAGAGTGAATACAGCGAATACAGCGACAGCGAGTACAGTGAATCCAGTGGAGAGGAACGCAATGACTATGATGACATTGAATTGAGTCCGTACATTCCTCCTCGTAGAAGTCAACGACTGGCAGAAAATAGGGCAAGATGCAATTCTCCCTTATTGGTTTGTCGTTTGAAATTTGATTGAATTAGGATTATATTTTATAACTGATAAACTGTTTTTCTTCAATAATTTCAGAATGAGTCAAATTATTTTTTTTTTTAATTTTAGCTCTATTGTCATTTAATAATTTAATATATGTTCCTCCCTGGTTCTTTTAAATAATTCTATGTCTACAAAATTATAATTTGAAAGATAATGAAATATATTGTTTGAACCGGATTTAGCGAAGCTGAAGAGATAATATAAGATTAAATATCAAAATTATAATCTAAATTAATTACAAATAATTATGAATATAAAAAATAAATTATTTGATATCACAGATAAATCTAAATATACAACTGATGAAATATTTTTCAACATTAAAAATTGTTTAGATGGATATAATATGAATATATATTCATGTGGTCCAAGTTTGAATATATTTCATGATAAATTACCAACTAACAATAAAACGATTAAAGTATGTATTAAAACCACTATTGATATAATACAAGATGCTGATATATTTATTTTTGATAATAGAGTTAAAACAGGAATAATACGTAATAAATCAAATTATAACATTGATGATGTTTTTAAGATATATATGGGAGATTATTTTTTTGATGATTTTGATAAATTTATTAGAAATCTCCCAAACCATTACAAATATCCAGTAAATGAAACTAAATTTGAACCAAATTTAATATTTACACCAAAATTAAATAAAACAAATTTGATTGATTCACAAGAAATAACATTATTTGGATATAATAAAAATAATATCATTTATGGAAAATATAATATTTATGTTCCTTTAATGTATAAATTACTAGAATTGTTTAGTTATATGGGGGTTAAAAATTTTAATATTACTGGATGGGATATGATAAATAAAGATTTTAGTCAAAGTCATTATTATGAAAAAGGTAATATTGCAAATAAAACATTAGGATATGATACACTTATTGGTTTATATTATGAATATATTTTAGATTATAGTAAATTTGATATAATATTATATTCTGATCAATCTAATGTTAATACTTTAATTCCAAGATATAAAAAATTGGATATGAATTATCATGTATTTAATAAATTTTTATCTATACATATTGAAAAATTAGTTGAAGTTATTAAAAATATTAATAATAATGAAATATTATATTTAAAAATGATTGAATATATGATTATAAATAAAATTAATATTATATTACCTGGAAAAAAATTCATTTTTAATGATTTGAATAATATAATTAAAATTTTGAATTATTTGAATTTAGAAATTTGTTTCGATAATATATTAATTTTTCAAACCGATATAAATCTAGACGAATTTTATGATAAAATACCTCATGATTTTAATGTGAATGAATATAAAGAAATAAATGGCGGTTTGCAAAACCTTTCAAATTTTGAAGCAATAAAACATTATAAAAATAATGGAATAAAAGAAGGAATAAAATATAAAAAATAGTATTTTAAGAATTAAAAAAACCATTTTTTAATTCTTGTAGGATTCAAAGAGATTAAAACATAATAACAAACATATTTTATTTATAACTAAATTACACAATAAATGTTTTTCAAATATATGAAAAAACTATAAACCTATATAAAAAAATAAAAACATAAATAGATATAATATGTTATCATTTAAAAAGTTACAAGAAAAATTTTTTATTATATGTGGACCAAATGTTATTGAAAGTGAAGAACATACTATGAAAATGGCAAAATCTTTAAAAGACATTTTTTCCAATTATGATGTTAATTTTATTTTTAAAACTTCTTTTGATAAAGCGAATCGTTCATCTGGTAATTCTTATAGAGGATTAGGTTTTGAAGAAGGTTTACGAATTTTAAAAAGAGTAAAAAATGAATTAAGTATACCTATAATTACTGATATTCATGAAAGTTGGCAAGCCAAACCAGTAGCTGAAGTAGCAGATATTTTACAAATACCTGCTTTCTTGTGTAGACAAACTGATTTATTAAAAGCTGCTGCGGAAACAGGTAAAATTATTCAAGTAAAAAAAGGTCAATTTTGTTCTGCCGATCAGATGCATAAATCTAAAGAAAAAATTATAGAATTTGGGAATTCACAAGTTATTTTATGCGAGAGAGGCAATTCATTTGGATATCAAGATTTGGTAGTTGATCCTAGAAATTTAATTTGGTTAAAATCTGATACAAATTTAGTTTCAATGGATATAACACATTGTTTACAATTACCTTCTCAAAAAATGGCAGATGGAACTGTTCAATGTGGTGGATACAGAGACTTGATACCATATATGGGGAAAATGGCAATATCATTAGGTGTTAATGGTATATTTATGGAAACACATGACAATCCAGATAAAGCGCTTTGCGATGGGCCTACACAATGGCCCTTAGCCAAATTAGAATGGCTTTTAAATTTTTTAAATATTAATAAAAAAAATAATTATAATTTAAAATACACATCCTCTTCCATAAATAATGAATATGTATATGCAGATTTGGGAACAATTGAGAAAGATACGTCAGGGTTATTAGGGTCATTTGATAAAGAAAATCTTCGTGGAGAAAAAATATTAAATAAATTTTTAGAATTAAAATTTGATAATGTTTTAGACATTGGTGCTGGTGCTTTAGAACATACTGAAATATTTTTAAATAAAGGTAAAATTGTCGATATATGTGATTATGGTAATAGTATTTATTATGATAAAAAAATTGAAAATATAGAATCTCAAATAAGAAATAAGTATATTGGAGATTTTAATATGATTGAATTTGAAGAAAAATACAATGCTATTTGGTGCTGTCATATTTTAGAACATCAACTTAATGTTAATTTATTTTTAAAAAAAATTCATTCCCTATTAGAAGAAGATGGATATTTAGCAATTATTGTTCCTCCACGAAAACCATTTATTGTTGGTGGCCATGTTTCAATATGGAATGCTGGATTAGTTTTGTATAATTTAGTTTTGGCAGGTTTTGATTGTAGTGAAGAATGTTATATTAAACAATATGATTATAATATTGGTATAATAATTAAGAAAAAAAGTATAAAAGAATTACCAAAAAATTTAAGTATGGATAAAGGCGATATAGAACTGTTAAGCAAATATTTTCCATTTGAAGTTAAACATAATTTTAATGGGGATATAATAAATTTAAAATTATAATTTATATTAAACCATAATAAAGTATTATTAATTAAGATATAGTAACCATATCAATTATTTTTATTATTTATTTTCTTTTTTTTAATTTTCGCGATGCTTGCCAATGCGAAATAACCCAATCTAACTTTTTAAATTTAGGATGATCGAAAATACATATATATTCATCTGGTAATAAGAATATATTTTCCATATATTTTTTCCTTATTAATAACTCTAATATTTTTTGATCCCATAATAAATTCTCCTTCATCTTTTCAATTTTATTCATTTCATTTATTTTATTTGTTTCTTCAATCCATTCATTTAAAATTTTTTTGGAAATTTCTGAATTTTTAAAAAATAATGTTCCTGAACATAATTGTATATTATTTAAAAAATATACTCCTAAGTCATTCAATGGATTTAGAAACACGTTTGGATTTTGTTCAATAATAGAATCAGAATCAATCCATACAATATTTTTACTAGGATATAATTCCATAACCATTAATAAAAAATCTGGTTTTTTTTGAACAATATCAATCCAACTATTATTTTCTATTAATATTCCTATAGCATAATAAGGTAAATTAAATTTATTTAATGATTTTTCTAATTTTAAAAAATATTCTTCGTACCCATTATCTATTGTATAAAATGTACAAAATATAGGATATTCTGAATCTGTTAAAATATTATTTATTGTTTTAGCAATTTTAATGTTATTCATTATATTAATTTATAGATAAAATATTTTTTATTTCTATATATTTCTTTTCAGAATTCAAATATTCTTTAGCATAAATATATCCTTTAAATCTTACATTATTATAGTAATCATAATTTTGAAAAATATAGTTTATTTGTTCATTTAAATTTTTATTGAAGTCAATCAAATAACAATTAATATTATGTTTTAATCCAATTTTTTCAATATATTTTTCTTCTGAAATTGGCATAACTAATAACGATCCAGATGCTAATATTTCAAATGTTTTTAATAAAATAGCATGAGTATTTGTAAATTCACTTTTATTTTTAGCAGGGACATAAACACTTGAAGTAAATGAACTAAAGTATTTATTAAGAGTAATATTATAATTATTATTTATTATGTTTATATCATTCATATTTTTATTATATATTTCGATATATTCTGATTTTATACCAGCGATTATAGTTCTTTCTTTATAATAAGATATTGCACGCGAACCTGAAATTAATAATTTTTGTATTGGGTTTTGATTAAATTCACAAAAACTTGTCTCATAACACGACCATATATTATTAAATATTATATTATCTTTATACGGAGAATAATCATAATCAAGAAAAAAATTTATATCATCTACATTATTTGCAAAACATATTACTTTATAATTAGTTGCCTTAAAAACATTATTAATATATTTATTATATTCATTATTAAATAAACTATTATTTGGATAATACCAATAATCAAATGTAAAAATATATAATTTAATATTTTCATTTATGTAATTATTCATTACATTCAATATTTTATTTTTAAAAAGTCTAAAACCAAAACCCTGATGATCCTGATGATAATATAATATAATTGTTGGATTTATAATATTACAAAAAAAATTTTCAATATCTTCTAGATTAATTTCTACTAAAGTAAAATATTTTTTAATATGTATGTTTATTAAATCATTACATTTATCATTATAACTTTTAACATTTTTTTCTTGAAGTAAATAGTATTTTGTATTCATAATATAATACTTTTTTTATAATATAGGTAGATATAATCTTGGAGATAGTGTATAAATAACATTTTTTTTAAAGAATTACATTAAAACCATATAAAATAGTTTATATATAAATAAATAAATAAATATTAATACATGACCAATTATAGAGAAGAATTTAATAAATTTATTCCTGGTTTTACAATGGGTATTACTAGAGCTATTATATCACATCCATTTGAAATTTTAAAATTAAAATCACAAATGAATATCAAGGATAATTTTTATAAAAATTTATTTAAAGGTGTTCATTTGTCGATATTATCTAATTCATTTGAAAGAGGTATACAATTTTATTGGTTTGATAAATTTAAAAAAAAATATAATAATGATTTATTATCATCATTTAGTGCAAGTTTAATATCTACAGGAATAACGTTACCATACAATGTGTTGCTTTTAAAAAATACTTTATTAAAAAATACAGATGGTATAACAAAAAAAATATTATTGAAAAGTGGAGGGTTGGAATATGTTAGAAATATATCAGGTTCAACCGTTTTTTTATATTCTTATAATTATTTTAGAACTGATAACTTTCCTATATATTTATCAGGAATTGCATCTTCATTTATTGTTTGGGGTTTCACGTACCCAATTGATAATATAAAAAATCAAATAATTGCTGAAAGAAATATAAATTATAATTTGATTCACTTGTACAAAGGTGTCCAATATCCATTAATGCGAAGTATACCGTCTTCAATAGTTGGATTTTATGTATTTGAATATGTAAGCAAGTATTTTAATAATAATATTTAAATATAATAAGTTAATATAAACATAATTTATTTTTTATATTAATTGCATAAATTATTATATTACTTTAATGAACATTTTAAGATTTCCAAAAAGTTTAATAATGGGAAAAAATAATTACATTGAATCTGGTGTTAAAATTTTAGAAAATGTAATTATAGGTGATAATAATAAAATATATGATGGCACAGTAATTTATCCAAATACAGTTATTGGAAATGATAATCTTATATTGAATAATAACATATTAGGTGAATTTGGTGTTGAACGTAGAGAAAATATTCAAAATTTCAAACAAAAACATTTTAATGGGCTGGAAATAGGTAATAGTAATTTTTTTCATACAAGTAATAAAGTTTTTTCAGGATATAGTTCAAAAACAATAATTGGAAACAATAATAAAATTCTTGTTGAAAATCATATTGGTCACGATACTACAATTCATAATAATGTTACTATATATGCAAGAGTTATTACTGGTGGACATTCTACATTGTTAGATTATTCTACCATGGGAATGTATTCGTGTATCCAACAAAATAGTGTTTTAGGTTCATTTTCTATGATTGGAATGGGAAATGCTGTAAGTCATAATGTATTTCCTTTTTATATTTATTTAGATAAAAAATATTTACGATTTAATAAGGTCAAAATACCCGAAGAACTTCAAATTGATGTTTATGAAAATGAAATAAGGAATTTAATTAATAATTTAAAAAAAGAAATGTACAACTATCAAAAAACTACTGAACATGTTCCACAAATTATTAATGAGTCATTTGAAGTATTTGAAAATGAAAATATAAATCAAAAATCTAGTTTGAAAAAATGTGAAGAAGGTAATATTTTCAATAAATTAGTCAAACAATGTGATTTACCTGAAAATATAAAGTATTATATTTATAAATTTTTAGATGTACTCAAAATCAATAAGATTTGATTATTAATTATATCCTGTACAAGCCAGTGATAATTATAGAGATTATGATTTTTGGAACAAAAATAGAAAATAATAATTTTTTACATGTAAAAAATATAATTTTTTCAGGAATAAAAAGACATACATTTATTGGTAATTCATAAAACATTATAAAAAAATTCATAATTAATTATTCATCTTCTAATTTATAAAACTTATTTATTTGTTCACAAATATATTTAATACTTTCTTCAGATAATTCTGGATACATGGGTAATGTTAATAATTTATTTTTAAAATATTCCATTTTTTCAAAATTATTTAGAATAAGATGTTTATATGCTTCAGTTTCATAAAATGGTTGTGGATAATGAATTGCACAATTTATATTATTTTCTTCAAGATATTTTTTTAATTTATCTCTTTCTTCAACTATAAGTATAAATAAATGAATATTGGATTTACAATTTTCAATCGGTTTTAATATTCGTAGTTTATTATTTTCTATAATATTTTTATGATATATATCTGCTAATCTATTTCTATGATTGTTCCAATCATCTAAATATTTTAATTTTATATTTAATATACCTCCTTGAATATTATGTATT
>Ga0209829_10000559_pt1 | contig 32973 bp, 30 predicted proteins | sample C_140205_EF_Meta_FD_187311 | JGI IMG/M metagenome (GOLD analysis project Ga0209829, IMG submission 187311) | Freshwater microbial communities from Lake Croche, Canada to study carbon cycling - C_140205_EF_MetaG (SPAdes) (version 2) | ecosystem: Environmental > Aquatic > Freshwater > Lake... | reverse complement strand
GTTCCTGGTGCAGATGGAATAGTTGTATAGCTTGCTGAATTTGAAGCCATCACTTGCTTAGCAATATCGCAAGAACTGGTGAACTTCACTGTGCCTGTTGGGTTAAATTGAAATGAGCACTCGGCAGGATCAACTGTAATTGAGGCTGGTGCAGTTGCCATTGCTTTTTCTAAAGCTGGGTTAGCAAAGTGCGTGAGGCCGTTGAATACCGACACTGGCGTATTCGGAATATAAGTGATTACTGCCAATAACAAACCGGCCATAATAATTGGCTTACGACCAACCTTATCAGACCATGCGCCAAAGACAATAAAGAATGGCGTACCCAATATTAATGCGGCGGCAACCATTAAATTAGCGGTTTTTCCATCCACTTTTAAAACTTGGGTAAGGAAGAACAACTCATAGAACATACCGCAGTACCAAACTACTGCCTGGCCGGCAACTAAACCGAGTAAAGCCAAGATAACGATCTTGAGGTTTTTCCACTCTGTAAAGGATTCGGCTAAGGGTGATTTGGATAGCTTGTTCTCTTCCTTCATTTTCTTAAAGGCAGGTGATTCAGCCATCGATAAGCGAATCCACACTGAAATGCCTAACAATAAGATGGAGACAAGGAAGGGCACTCTCCAACCCCAAACATCAAAATCGGGGCCAGTGAATTCACGAGTCGCTAAAATAACCAACAATGATAAAAATAATCCGAGCGTAGCTGTCGTTTGAATCCAAGCGGTATAGGCGCCACGCTTATCACGTGGTGCATGTTCAGCGACATAGGTGGCTGCGCCGCCATACTCACCGCCCAAGGCTAAGCCTTGAAGAATGCGTAAGCTAATTAATAGTACTGGGGCAGCAACACCAATAGTCGCGTAATTGGGCAATAAGCCCACAATAAAGGTGGCCGATCCCATAATGACAATCGTCACTAAGAAGGTGTACTTTCTGCCAATTAAGTCGCCTAAGCGCCCAAACACTAAGGCTCCAAAAGGTCGCACAATAAAACCTGCGGCAAACGCAAGTAATGCAAAAATAAATGCAGAACCTTCATCTAGGCCACTAAAAAACTGCTTGGCAATAATGGCCGCTAGTGAGCCATAAAGATAAAAGTCATACCACTCAAATACGGTGCCGAGCGAAGAGGCAAAAATAACTTTGCGATCTCCCGCGGACATTGGCGCTGATTTTGCTATTGCCATTTTTCTCTCCAATAATGACTTACATGACGTACGTTTTATATAACGTACTGATTATGCAATGTTTTAAGGCTTTTTTATGAAAACTAGGGAAACTCCTAAGCTAAATGTATTCGGGTTTTCCCGAGTAAATCTGGCTTTTAGTATTTACAAACTTCTTTTTGTCTCATTGTGTCTAAATTTATTTACAGTCAAGGTTCGTCCAGATTAATTCAGTTACTTTATTAACAGTTCATTAGTCAATTCTTTTTAGGCCTTTTTTAAATCGCTGCGCATTTTTTACGTAATGACTTGCAATATATTCGAGTCGCGCCAATTGTTCAGGCGATAAAGATTTGACCGCCTTCGCTGGTGATCCTAATATCATCGAGCCATCTGGAAATTCCTTGCCTTCGGTAATTAAAGCGCCGGCACCAACTAAACAATGCTTGCCGATTTTGGCGCCATTTAAGATGACCGCCCCAATGCCAACTAAGCTGCCTTCGCCAATCGTGCAACCATGCAGCATGACTTGATGACCAATTGACACGCGTTTTTCAAGGGTCAACGGAAAGCCTGGGTCTGAATGCAACACCGAAGCGTCTTGAATATTGACCTCTTCGCCAATCTCTACCAATTCGTTATCGCCCCGAATGACAACTTGATGCCAAATATTTGCATCCCGCCCCAAACGCACGTTGCCAATAACTTCAGCGCTTTCAGCAACCCAGGCCCCAGCTGCTAATTTAGGTTGAATACCATCGAGCTCAAAAATAGCCATAATTCCTTATTGATTAAGTAAATTGAGTAGAATTTATGTTTATGATTATTTCATAACCAATCAAGAGGCCAAATATGAAAAAACTTTTCCTGCTTTCACTTCTAACCCTTGGCTTTGCCAGTCTTTTTATTCCCACTGTTCATGCCCAAGAAAAGGTGGCAGTTTTAAGCACTCAGGAATTTATAACGAGTTGCAAAAGCCCTGCAAATGCCGATTCACGCAATTTTTGCTTGGGCTATGCAACCGGACTTTACGATACCTATTTAGCTACCCGCCACCCTAGTATGGCTAAACCTTTTATCTGCGTAAAACAGCCTGGCCCAACCCGAGATGCCGTAATTGGTGACTTTATTAAATGGGTCGATGCTAAGCCTGCATTGCTAAGCAACCCTGCGGCCGATAGTGTCCTGCGGTTTTTAGCTGAACGCTTCCCTTGCCCCGCTTAATTATATTAAGACCATTCTGAAGGAACAACACCATGACTACGATGAAAAAATTAATCGCCATTACTAGCATCATTGCTACTGCTGGATTAGCAACTACGGGCTGCTCGAATATGAACAGCTCACAACAAAGTACCTTATCTGGTGCTGCGATCGGTGCTGCTGCTGGCGCTGTTGGTACTGCGGTTTTAGGCGGCGCAGCAATCTGGGGTGCGGTCGGTGGCGCTGCCGTTGGCGCAGCCGGCGGGTATGTCTATGATAAATACGAAAAAGATAAGCAAGCTAATAATCAAGCCCAATACAACCAAGGTTATAGCGCTGGTCAAAAGGCAAGCTCTGGTTCAAGCTCGCCCTCTAAATAGCTTCCTAAGCGTTAATTAATTGGGTAGAGATTTGAATCTGCCCTGCTAAAGCAAGATGCACTGGGCACTTATTGGCTATTTCCAATAAGCGTGCCCGCTGCTCTGCATCTAAGTCACCAATGAGCTCAATGGTGAGCTCAAAGTGCTCAATTTGATTGGTGCGAGTGATATCAACAGTAACGATTGCATTGCTTAACGGCCAGGCTTTTCTTTGTGCGTACATGTTTAGGGTAATGCCAGTGCAAGCGCCCAAAGCAGCTGCCAACAATTCATGAGGCGAAGGGCCTGAATTAGTACCGCCAAGTTTGGCATCTACGTCAGCTAAAAATTGATGTTCACCTGCAGTTATTTTTTGCTGGAAAGATTTAGCGCCAAACTGAGTAATGACTTTGTTCATCTAAGTTCCAATTGAGTTTTAACTGAGTAACATTTGATTCATGCGTTTTACAAAACCAGCAGGATCATTTAATTGACCCCCTTCAGCAAGCATAGCCTGATCAAATAAAAGATGGGCCCACTCATCAAACTGTTTGTCGTCATACTTTAGCTTACGTAATAAAGGATGTTCTGGATTAATTTCTAAAATCGGTTTTGTTTCGGGGGCCTGTTGACCAGCGGCTTTAAGCATCCGCAATAAATTGCCCGATAATTCATTTTCATCGGCCACTAAGCAAGCAGGTGAATCCGTTAAACGAAAAGTGATGCGCACATCTTTTGCTTTATCGGCTAAGGTTTTTTTCATTCGCTCGAGCAAATCCTTAAATTCTTTTTCAGTCGCCTCTTGGGCAGCCTTTTCTGGTTTATCCACTAGCTCACCTAAATCGAGATCGCCCTTGGCTACTGATAAAAGGCCTTTGCCATCAAACTCAGTAAAGAACGAGAGCATCCATTCATCAACTCGATCGGATAACAACAGTACTTCGACACCTTTTTTACGGAAAATTTCTAAATGGGGGCTATTTTTTGCCGCATTAAAGGAATCACCAGTGACGTAATAAATTTTTTCTTGCCCTGGCTTCATACGCCCTACATATTCTGCTAAAGAAACTGTTTGCTCAGGGAAGTCGGTATGGGTACTAGCAAAACGTAATAATTTCAAGAGCCGCTCTTGATTAGTCGGATCCTCGCCAACCCCCTCTTTAAGGGCTTGTCCAAAGGCATTCCAAAACGTACGGTATTTTTCGCGCTTTGTTTCATCGTCACTATTAGCCAGGTCTTCTAGCATGCTAAGCACACGCTTGGTTGAGCTTTCGCGAATCACTTTGACATCACGTGATTCTTGCAAAATTTCACGCGATACGTTTAACGGTAAATCTGCAGTGTCAATAACACCCGTAACAAAACGTAAATAGGTGGGGATTAATTGCTCGGCATCATCCATAATGAAGACCCGTTTAACGTAGAGCTTAATGCCGCCACGTTTATTGCGATCCCATAAATCAAAAGGTGCGTGCGCGGGAATAAATAATAATTGGGTAAATTCACTCCGCCCCTCTACACGGTTATGTGAATAGCACAAAGGATTTTCATAATCATGCGATAAATTTTTATAAAATTCATCATATTGTTCGACGCTAACTTCAGACTTTGGTCTAGCCCATAAAGCGCTAGCTTGATTAATGCTTTCGAATTCATCTTTCAGTACTTGGGCTTTTTGTTCTTCATCCCACTCCTCTTTGCGCATTTCAATTGGCAAAGAAATATGATCGGAGTACCGCCGCACAATCGTCTTCAGGGCATAAGTCGCTAGTAGCTCATCTTCGCCTTCACGTAGATGTAGGGTAATGGCTGTGCCACGTTCGGGACGATCGATCGTTTCTACTGTAAATTCGCCTGAGCCATCGGATTCCCAGCGAACACCATCTTTAGCTGGCAAGCCTGCGCGGCGTGTTTCCACAGTAATCCGATCAGCCACAATAAAAGCTGAATAAAAACCAACGCCAAATTGACCAATTAAAGCGGCGTCTTTTTGTTGGTCACCGGAGAGTTTGGAAAAAAATTCTTTGGTGCCAGATTTGGCGATAGTGCCTAAATTCGAAATTACCTCGTCACGGCTCATGCCAATACCATTATCCATAATAGTGATAGTGCGTGCCGCCTTATCAAAAGTAATTTTTATTTTTAAGTCAGGCTGATCTTCATACCACTCGGGATGCGTCATCGCCTCATAGCGCAACTTATCGGCAGCATCAGACGCATTGGAAATGAGTTCACGCAAAAATATTTCTTTGTTCGAATACAAAGAGTGAATCATTAATTGCAGTAGTTGTTTGACCTCGGCCTGAAAGCCTAAGGTTTCTTTTTGAACAGGGGTCATTACTCTTTATCCTTGATTACGTTTAAATCATGCTATTTAATGCTAATACAGGCCTTACTTACAAGGCTATATGTGGGGGTTTTAGGCTAAATTTCAAGGGCCTATCAGTAATAAAGTCCTGCAAATACATATTATTAGGCTTATTTAGCAGGCTTGGCTGGCTTATCCACAATGGGTAATTGGGCCGCCTTCCAAGCAGTAAACCCGCCTGCAATATGACAAACCCGTGGCACCCCCATGCGCTGTAAAGTTTCGGTCGCTAAAGCCGAGCGCCAAGCTGAGGCGCAATATAAAACGAGTCGCTTGCCCTCACCAAATACCGGCTTGTAATAAGGGCTTTCGGGATCAACCCAAAACTCCAGCATGCCTCGGGGTGCGTGAAGTGCGCCTGGCAACATACCTTCGCGTTCTAACTCGCGGATATCGCGAATGTCGATAAAGCTGGTATCAGCGTCCCCTAACAAGGCATTTGCTTGCTCTAAATTGAGCGTTTCAATTTTGCTTAGTGCTTCAGCGATTAACGCTTGATAACCTATTTTCAGGCTCATTTTATATTCCTTGATTCCTAAGGGTATTTGATCAAAACCTATTTTTACATTTGTTACTGATAAGATTCCATCATGAACTTTACCCCGACCGAACTTGGCGCCACTATTCTTTTTGCAATTGCAGTGCTACACACATTTTGTACTGCCTATTTTGAAAAATTAGCCGTGCATTCAAAACGTCATGTAGGACTATTTCACATGCTAGGCGAAGTTGAAATTGTCTTTGGGCTATGGGCCGCCGTATTAATTTTATTTATTTGGGCTATTGATGGCTTCACTAGTGCGAAACAATATTTAAACGAGCGAAATTTTACTGAACCCATGTTCGTTTTTGCAATTATGATCGTTGCTGGAAGCAAGCCCATACTCGATGTTGCCACACAAATTTTGACCTGGCTTAGCCATGGAGTCCATCGCTTAGCGCGCACAGAGCAAAGTACTGCCCTCTATTTTTTAACCCTTAGTATTACGCCATTATTGGGGTCTTTAATTACTGAACCTGCAGCGATGACCCTTGCTGCTTTTCTTTTGCGTGATTTAGTGTATCGACATCAGCCTTCTGTTCCATTTATGTTTGGTACTTTAGGCGTTTTATTTGTCAACATCTCAATTGGGGGAACCCTCACTAATTTTGCTGCACCCCCAGTATTAATGGTGGCAAATACTTGGCAGTGGGATAACGCGTTCATGTTGAGCAACTTTGGCTTTAAATCGTGTCTTGCGATCTTACTTAATACATTGGTAGTGAGCATCCTCTTCCGTAAAAATTTAGTCCTCCTTGAATTAGCACGCTTACAACAACCGCAACAGGCTACCCATACCCGTAATCGAACGCCCCTTAGCGTTACCTTCATTCACTTATTTTTTCTCTGTGCAATAGTAGTGGTCGCACATGATCCCGTACTTTTTATTTGGCTCTTATTATTTTTCATTGGCTATACCGTTGCATACCCAAAACACCAGAACCCATTAATTTTGCGCGAAGCGTTATTGGTTGGATTTTTTTTAGCCGGTCTAGTAGTCATAGGAAAATTACAAGCATGGTGGCTACAACCCCTGCTAACCCAAATGAGCCCAACTGCAGTTTTTTATGGCAGCCTAGCCCTAACAGCGATTACCGATAATGCAGCGCTAACTTACTTGGGATCGTTGGTAACCGGTACTTCAGCAGAATTCAAGCTTGCCTTAGTGGGTGGTGCAGTAGCTGGAGGTGGTTTAACCGTCATCGCTAATGCCCCGAACCCAGCAGGGATCGCCATACTGCGGCCCTACTTCCCTAATGCGGCTGTTTCAGCTAGTTATCTCTTGCTGGCTGCCCTACCGCCAACGCTGATCGCCATTGCGGCTTACCGCTTGCTCTAGCTTGTTTGGTGTATTTCCCTTAAAATCCGAGCTTCGCCCCCAGCTATAAACCTGAGAACGGCATATGAAAAAGCTTTATATCAAAACTTTTGGCTGTCAAATGAACGAGTATGACTCGAACAAAATGGCCGACATCCTCCATGCGTCTGAAGGTATGGAAACTACCTTAGATTTAGAGCAAGCCGATGTGGTATTGCTCAATACCTGCTCTATACGGGAGAAAGCCCAAGATAAGGTATTTTCCGATTTAGGTCGACTACGCGAACTTAAAAAAACCAAACCCGATTTATTAATTGGTGTTGGGGGTTGTGTGGCCAGTCAAGAGGGGCAGCAAATTATTAGTCGCGCTCCGCATGTTGATATTGTCTTTGGCCCGCAAACCTTGCATCGCCTGCCCGACTTATTGGCTAAGCGCCTTCGCACTGGCAACTCACAAGTCGATATTTCTTTTCCTGAAATTGAAAAATTTGATCACTTGCCGGTTTCGCGTCAAACTCGGGGATCAGCCTATGTTTCCATTATGGAAGGCTGCTCGAAATATTGTAGTTACTGTGTGGTGCCTTATACCCGGGGCGAAGAAGTCTCGCGCCCATTAGATGATGTGCTGGTTGAAATTGCCGGCCTAGCCGCTCAAGGCGTCAAAGAGATTGTACTTTTAGGCCAAAATGTGAATGCTTATCAAGGCAAACTAAGTGACTCAAATACCTTGGCTGATTTTGCTCATTTAATTGAGTATGTGGCTGAAATTCCTGGGGTTGATCGCATTCGTTTTACCACTAGTCATCCTAAAGAATTTAGTCAACGCTTGATTGATGTCTATGCACGCGTCCCACAACTTGTGAGCCACCTACATCTGCCTGTACAGCATGCATCCGATCGGATTTTAGGGGCAATGAAGCGGGGTTACACTGCCCTAGAATTTAAAAGCATTATTCGACGCATGCGTGCAGTAAGACCGAACCTGACTTTATCGAGTGATTTCATTGTCGGCTTTCCAGGAGAAACTGAAGCTGACTTTGATAAATTATTGCAAATGGTTAAAGAATTGCACTTTGATAATAGCTTCTGTTTTATTTTTAGTCCTCGTCCTGGCACACCTGCGGCAAATCTGCCTGATGAAACACCGCATGAAGTAAAGTTACAGCGTTTACATCGATTATTGGCCCTCATTGATTCACAAGCAAATATCATTAGTCAAAATATGTTGGGCAATGAAGAAACCGTTTTAATTGAAGGTCTGGCAAAAGACGGAATAAATTTACAGGGTCGTGCAGAAAATAATCGTGTTATTCATATTCCTGCGCCTGCACATGATCTACAAAAATGGCTTGGCTCAATACAAACCGTACGCATTACGGAAGTGTTAGCCCATACCTTGCGCGGTGAAATAGTCTATGCTGAAATTGCCTAAAATCAATTTTCAATTTGCTAGCGCAAGCCTCGAGGAAAAAGTTTTAACCCTAGTTGCGCAGAAAAAAATTCGCCGCTGGATTTTAACGGCGCTTAGTAAGGTGCAAGGTGAACTCACAATCCGCTTTATTAATCAAGCTGAAAGTAAGGCGTTGAATCACCATTTTCGGCAACGCGATAAATCAACTAACGTACTGACTTTTATTTATAGCGAAGTCAAAAGTAAAACTGCAAGAGCGCTGCCGCTCCATGCAGACATTGTTATTTGCTGGCCCGTCGTTCTTGCCGAAGCGCGCGCCCAAAATAAATCGCTAGAAGCCCATTTAGCCCATTTAGTGCTGCATGGTTGTCTTCATGCCCGCGGTTTTGACCATGAAAAACCACAAGCAGCGAAAAAAATGGAGGCTTTAGAAGTTAGGACCCTCAAAATGCTCGGCTACCCTAACCCTTATTAGATAATTGATCCATGCCTGAAATCCAAAAAACCCTACTCGAGCGCTTAAGCGAGTTTCTTAGCCCAGAACCCAGCTCACCAGCTGAGCAGCGCCGCGACCTTATTAATACCTTACGTCAAGCTCAAGTAGAGGGCCTCATTAATGCTGATGCTTTAGCGATGATTGAGGGCGTTTTCCAAGTAGGCGAATTATGCGCCCGCGATATCCTTGTCCCCCGAGCGCAGTTAGACTGGATTGATGTCAACTTACCCATATCCCAAATTATTGCTGAGGTGATTACTGCGGCACACTCGCGCTTTCCTGTTTTTGAAGGCAGTCGTGACAAAGTCATTGGTATCTTATTAGCTAAAGACCTATTACGCTATTCTGCAGCTGCCGATTTTCAATTGCGCGATTGGCTGCGCCCAGCAGTTTTTATTCCTGAATCAAAGCGACTTAGTGTTTTATTGCGCGATTTTCGCGATAACCGCAATCATCTCGCTGTTGTTGTAGATGAGTATGGTGGTATTGCTGGCATTATTACGATTGAAGACGTTCTAGAGCAAATTGTGGGCGATATAGAAGATGAGTTTGACGTAGATGAAGATGCTGACAATATTATTCCACTAGATAATGAAACCTTGCGTATTAAAGGTATTACTGAATTAGAACAAGTAAATGCCGCTCTAGGGTCGCAATTCCACTTAGAGAATATCGAAACGATTGCGGGATTTATTTCGCAGCATTTAGGTCGAGTACCTAAATTAGGTGAGAAAGTAAAAATTGCAGGCATTGAATTTGAAATTCAGCGGGCAGATTCACGTCAAATTCACATTCTCATTGCCCGCCGCCTACCAGCCGAGACTTAATTGATTAAAGCGAGCCTGTTGCGTGCGCTACTGTGTGCGATAGGGAGCGGCATTGCCGTTGCCTTGCTTGCCGAAGCGCCCTATGGGGGCTGGTGGCAAATTTTAGCCCTCAGTATTTTTTGGTATTTACTGGGGCGTTTTCGGTTTGAAAAAAAATGGGCCATTTTTATTCTGGGGATGTCTTTTGGCTTAGCCTATTTTGTCTGTAGTCTTTGGTGGATTTATATCAGCTTGCATGATGTCGGCGGCTTAAGTTGGCCATTAGCAGGATTTGGCGTCATTGCCCTGTCGAGCTACCTTAGCCTGTTCTTTGCAGCGGCTCTTCTGCTGGTCCATCTCCTCGAGCAAACTGGGGGAAAAACAGGTTTTGCCATTTTTATCAATGCCCTCCTATTCGCTAGTGCCTGGACGTCAATGGAATACTTGCGGGGCTTACTATTCACCGGATTTCCTTGGAGCGGCTTTGCTGAAACGCAAATCAATGGGCCTTTTCGCGTAATCGCTCCTTGGTTTGGGGGTCTCGCCTGCACCTTTGCCGTATTTTGGCTCGCCTATTTGCTCGCTCAATTACGTGTTGCGCCATTGAAGGTAGGGGGGATGATGGTTAGTGGCGTTTTGCTATGTCAGGTGCTAGGGTTTTGGCAATTTACACAAGCCTATGAAAAACCCATTTCCGTGCGGCTACTGCAAGGCAATTTTGCGCAAACTCAGCAATTTAATCCGCCTGCGATCTTAAGACAGATTCAACTTTACCTTGCTTTAATTGAAGAAAAGTCGGCTAATTTAATTGTCATTCCTGAAACTGCTTTTCCTTGGCCACAAGCCCAATTACCAACTGGTGCTATCAAACAATTGCAAGCATTTGCACAGGCTAGCGCGAGTAATTTGTTAATTGGGGTGGTTGGTCAAATTGATGACGAAAATAATAAAATTTTATTTACAAATCGCGCGCTAGGTTTAAGTCAAGATCGGCCCAGCTATGTATACGATAAATCCCATCTAGTGCCTTTTGGCGAATTTATTCCGCCTGGTTTTCAATGGTTTGTCGATGAATTTAAAATTCCCTTGAGTAATTTTGGTCGCGGTGCAGTTAATCAGCCACCGTTTTTAATTCAGCCTACTAATTCAAAACCGCTGGGCGCTGCGATTACGATTTGCTATGAAGATGTCTTTGGCGGAGAACTTGCCGCCCGACTGAGAAATGCCACTGCACCCATTAACCTCCTTGTTAATATGACCAATTTAGTTTGGTTTGGACATTCACAGGCGCCAGCCCAGCAACTGCGTTTATCCCAACTTCGCTCCTTAGAAACGGGGCTACCTAGCATTCGCGCAACCAATACCGGGATCACTGCCATTATTGGGGCTGATGGGCGTGTGCTCGCTGAGTTACCGCAATTTACCCGTGCTGAACTCCAGATGGAAGTGCAGGCTTACTCGGGCAAAACGCCATATGTGATTTGGGGAGACCTGCCAATATTGTCTTTTTGTGGAATCTGGATTCTTTTTGGACTAAGCCGCAAGTTAAAACGGCGACTTTCTTAGCTAAGTTGTCTCGGGCGGTTAAAATCAAGACCTTAGCTAGGTCGATGATGCTTACTTTTTAATGCTTACTTTTCAGCAAATTATTCTTCAACTCCAGGAATACTGGGATCAGCAAGGCTGCGCCTTGTTGCAACCGATCGACCTCGAGGTTGGTGCAGGTACTTCCCATACGGCTACCTTTCTGCGTGCAATTGGGCCTGAGCCGTGGAAGGCAGCTTACGTTCAACCATCACGCCGACCCAAGGATGGGCGCTATGGTGAAAATCCAAATCGCCTACAGCACTACTATCAATTTCAAGTCGTTCTCAAGCCAGCTCCTGACAATATTTTAGATTTATATTTGGGCTCCTTAAAAGCCTTGGGGCTTGATTTACAAAAAAATGATGTGCGCTTTGTTGAGGATGACTGGGAAAATCCCACCTTGGGATCTTGGGGTTTAGGTTGGGAGGTTTGGCTAAATGGCATGGAAGTAACCCAATTCACGTATTTTCAGCAAGTGGGTGGCCTCGACTGCAAACCCGTATTGGGTGAAATTACTTATGGCATTGAGCGCTTAGCCATGTATATCCAAAATTGTGCCAATGTATTTGATTTGGTCTGGACCAAGGGCCTAAGTTACGGTGATGTGTACCATCAAAATGAAGTAGAGCAATCTGCCTATAACTTCGAACACGCCAATACGGAATTACTGTTTAGCCATTTTGCTAACTATGAAAATGAAGCCAAGCGCCTTATTGAAGTACCGCTTGCCCTGCCTGCATATGAAATGGTTTTGAAGGCAGCACATACTTTTAATCTTTTAGATGCCCGTGGCGCGATTTCTGTAACTGAACGAGCTACTTATATTGGCCGTATTCGCAATTTATCACGCGCAGTTGCGCAAGCCTATTTTGAGGCCCGTGAAAAGCTTGGTTTTCCAATGGTTCACACTAACGCAAAATGATGTTAGAGCCAAACGCAACCTTAATTTTGGAAGTATTTACAGAAGAGTTGCCACCAAAATCGTTATCTAAACTGAGCGATGCTTTTACTAGTGCTATTTTTAACTCATTAAAAAAGGCCCAGCTATTAAGCGCAGACTCAAAGCCTATTAGCTTTGCAAGCCCCCGTCGCTTAGCAGTGCAAATTAATGGCGTACTTAATCAAGCCGCTGACTATGCCGTACGGGAAAAAATATTGCCAACTAGCATCGCTTTTGATAGTGCCGGCAAGCCCACTGCGCCGCTCTTAAAAAAATTGGCTTCGCTGGGTTCTGCTGATATCGATCTCAACACCCTAGAGCGGTCCGGTGAAGGTAAAAATGAAATACTTTTTTTAAATCTACAGGCAACTGGTGCGCAACTTACGCCTACGCTACAACTAGCGCTTGAATCTGCTTTACAGCAACTGCCTATTGCAAAAATGATGCATTACCAAGTTGCACAAAAAAATGGTGACTTAAAGGATGTGGCTTTTGCAAGACCAGTTCACCGAATTCTTGCGCTGCATGGTAAAGCGCCTTTGCAACTAGAGGCACTTGGCATTGCCGCAGACCAGCTAACAGAAGGACATCGCTTTCTTTCTAGCGGAGTGCTAAAACTAACGGTAGCGGATGATTACGAACATGTCCTTGAAACCCAAGGCAAGGTTTTCGCCAATTTCGCGCGTCGTCGTACCTTAATTCAACAGGGTCTTACTCAGGCGGCTGGCGATGATCTGGTGTTGATGCCGGATGCACTGCTTGATGAAGTAACTGCTCTCGTAGAGTGGCCAGTAATTTATCGCTGTCAATTTGATCCTGAATTTTTGGAAATTCCGCAAGAGTGCCTTATTTTGACAATGCAGACCAATCAAAAATATTTTGCCTTAACGGATCAACAAGGAAAATTACGTAATCGCTTTTTAATTGTTTCTAATATTGAAACCGTTGATCCCAGCGCTATTATTGCTGGCAATGAACGCGTCATACGCCCCCGCTTAGCAGATGCACGCTTCTTTTACAAACAAGATCAAAAGCGCGCTCTACATTCTCGCCTTGATGACTTGAATAAAGTGGTTTATCAAAACCAGCTTGGTAGCCAACTCGAGCGCATGCGCCGGGTACAAGCAATTGCCCTTGAGATAGCTTTAGACTTGAATCGGCAGGGTCTCGCCATTAATACAGAATGGCTTAGTCGAGCTGCAGAAATTGCTAAGGCTGATTTACTGACTGACATGGTTGGTGAGTTTCCCGAACTACAGGGCATTATGGGTCGATATTACGCTGCGCTTGATGGTGAGGTTGCTGAGGTAGCAGCTGCTTGTGGCGAACACTACCAACCCCGTTTTGCAGGCGACACACTCCCCCTCTCATTAACTGGCACCGTTTTAGCCTTGGCTGACAAACTAGAGACATTAGTCGGTATTTGGGGTATTGGACTTGCGCCCACTGGCGATAAAGATCCTTATGCCTTAAGACGTAATGCGCTTGGCATTTGCCGCTTATTGGTAGAAAAGAATTTAGCAATCAATCTGCCAATGCAGATTGATTTTGCCCGCAGTCAATTTAAGCAAACTGAGGTAACGCAAAAAGCAAATACGAGTGAAATTTATCAATTTATTGCGGATCGCTTTCCTGCCTATTTGCGGGATCAGGTTGAGCTTGGAGGCACTTTCACTGCCCCTGAAATTGATGCCGTCTTAAGTCAAATGCCGCCTTATTTCAATGATGTTATTACGCGTTTACAAGCTTTGCGCCAATTTAATGCTTTACCTGAGGCCGCTCAACTAGCTGCAGCTAATAAACGCATTAGTAATATCCTCAAGAAAACCAATACGCCGATACCAACTAATTACGTACCAAAACTGCTCGTTCTGCCTGCAGAAATTGCGCTTGCAAAAAGCCTGGAAGCCATCAGTACCAATCTCGATTTAGCTTATCAGGCCGGAGAATTTGTTGCTTGCTTACAAATTTTAGTTTCTCTCGCGCAACCCATTGATCAATTTTTTGCTGATGTGATGGTAATGGATCCTCAGCCAGAGCTGCGAGATAATCGCCTAGCCTTGTTACAACAATTGCATCAAAAAATGAATTTGATCGCCGATCTTGGCAAATTGGCATGAGCCAGCGCGCTGCTAAATTAATTATCCTCGATCGTGATGGCGTGATTAACGTAGATCGCGATGACTACGTAAAATCTGCTCAAGAATGGGAACCCATTCCAGGAAGTCTTGAAGCCGTGGCTCTACTCACCCAGGCTGGTTACCGTGTGGCAGTTGCTACCAATCAGTCGGGCATTGGCCGTGGGTTTTATACCTTACAAGACTTACATGCAATGCATCAAAAAATGGCAGATTTACTTTCCCCACTAGGTGGAAGAATTGATAGTATTTTCTTTTGCCCGCACGTTGATGCCGACCATTGCAACTGCCGTAAGCCTTTACCTGGCATGTATCTTGAAATTGCGGCGCGTTATCGTCCTGGCGCTAGTGTGCCTGTACTTACTGACATACCCGTAGTGGGTGATTCGTTGCGCGATTTACTCCCAGCAAGTACATTAGGCGCGCAACTCAATTTGGTGTTAACCGGTAAAGGCCAAACTACTTTAGCTACGGGCGGGTTACCCGCAAGTACTGCGGTCTATGAAAATTTGCTCGCTTTTACTCACCAGCACTTAAAGGTTTAGCATGATTTGGCTTAAATCAAGCGCTTTTTTTATTTTTCTCCTGCTCTTTACGCTCTTTTTTGGCACCTTATGCGTCATTATTTTTCCCTTCATGTCGGTTTATAAGCGCTATCAATTTGTTAGTCGTTGGAACGTTATTGTTTTAGTAGTACTCGAACAGCTCTGTGGTATTCGCTATCAAATTAAGGGGATGGAACATGTCACCAACTCCCTTGATTTACCAGTTGTGGTGTTAAGCAAGCATCAATCCGCATTTGAAACAATCGCCTTTATTGCTATTTTTCCAAAGCATTTATGTTTTGTTTTTAAACGTGAATTACTTTGGCTGCCCTTTTTTGGTTGGGCTTTGGGCATGTTAAATATGATTCATATCAACCGCTCTAAACGTGAAACTGCAGCGATTTCAGTCGCCAATCAGGGGCGTCAACGTCTGCGTGATGGCAATTGGATTTTAATCTTCCCTGAGGGTACCCGAACCCCTACCGGTTCACATCGCCCTTATCGGAAAGGTGGCGCACGATTAGCAGTAGCAACCAATGCAAGCGTTATTCCAGTAGCCCACAATAGTGGTCGGGTTTGGCCGCGCAATAGTTTTTTAAAGTACCCTGGCTTAGTAACTATTTCAATTGGGCCTTTGATTTCCTCTGCAGGCAAAACGGGAGATCAACTTAATGCAGAAGTTGAGGAATGGATTGAGGCTGAAATGCTGAAAATTGATCCAAGTGCTTATACAAAATAATTGCCTGCTGCTAAAGTGACCCTCCTTCAAGTGGCTCTAATGATTGCGATTGCGCTAAATGACAAGCCCACTCAATATAACGGGTAACAGGTATATCTTGAGCGCGGAGCTTGAGTTCCGCCTCACTTAAAGCCAAGCGCTCGCTATAACCCTGTAAATTTGTACGTAACATCTTGCGGCGCTGTGAAAATGCTGCGGCAACGATTTTTTCTAAAGCCCGCCATTCATCTGTATTTAAAGAAAACTGCTGCCGCGGAATCATTCGGACAACAGCTGAATTTACCTTAGGTTGCGGCTCAAAAGCAGTAGGTGGTACTTCTAGGACTTGCTCCAGGTGGTATCGCGCCTGTAGCATCACCGATAAACGGCTAAAGTCTGCACTTCCGTCTACTGCAACCATGCGGGCAACCACTTCCGCCTGCAACATGAATACTTGCTCATCGATGAACGGTGCCACTGAAAGTAAATGAAACAATAAGGGCGATGAAATGTTGTAAGGCAAATTACCCACAATTAAACGACGTCCACCTTGAGTCAGTATTTTTTCCGGGTTGGTAGCCCAATTTACAAAATCAAACTGCAGAGCGTCGCCCTCAATGATGTCAATTCCAGGAATGTGTTTAGCCCGCCAATAAGCTACTAAATCACGGTCGATTTCCAGTAAATCTAAGTGGTCAACTTGATTTAAGAGTGGTAGCGTTAATGCCCCCAAGCCTGGACCAACCTCAATAATCAGTGCATTTGTACTTGGATTGATGATATTGATAATGGCATGAATTACTCCATCATCTTTCAAAAAATTTTGACCAAAGCGCTTACGAGCGAGATGCATGAGATTTATTCTGCGCGCGCTGCTGCGCTAATTGAAAAGCCAAACGCAGGGCTTCTACCATACTACTAGCATCAGCCAAGCCTTTTCCAGCAAGCTCAAGAGCCGTGCCGTGATCTACTGAAGTGCGAATAATGGGTAAGCCTAAAGTAACATTAACGCCACTACCAAAGGCGGCAAATTTAAATGGCGCAAGACCTTGATCGTGATACATCGCTAAAAAAACATCATATTCAGATAGATTGCGGGGGTTGAATAAGGCATCAGCTGGAATAGGACCAGTAACTGCAATTCCCTTTTGTTGGGCGGCTAAAATAGCGGGGGAAATAATAGTGATTTCTTCCTGCCCCAAATATCCCCCCTCGCCGGCATGCGGATTTAAGCCGGCAACAGCAATGCGTGGATGATCAATGGCAAACCAAGTCTGTAAATCCTGATGCAAGATATTCAGGGTGTTTAATAAAGTCTCGCGATCAAGTGCAGCGGCAACACGCTGGATTGGTAAATGCGTCGTAGCCAATGCCACCCGTAACGGACTTGACTTTGCTAGGCCCAAGATGCCAGCAGGAATATTCGCACAAAGCATCATCACGACTTGCGAACAATGACAGTGTTGTGCCAAATACTCGGTATGCCCAGAAAAAGGGATGCCTGCTTGATTAATAATACTTTTTTGTATCGGCGCAGTAATCATGGCCCCAAAGCGGCCCGATAAACAACCAGCAAGTGCATGATCTAATAAAGTTAAAACATATGGTGCATTTTCTGGGTCGAGCTGACCCGCGCGGGCTGGAGTTTTTAAAGTGATGGGCTCTAATGCTAATCGATCCGACCAAGCTAGTGCATTTTTTCGCTCGCTCACCTTAAATAAACTAGGGTCGCCCAATAAGGTAATACGTACCGCAGAATTTTCTACTAGAAATTGTGTGGCTGCTGCTAAAGCAATTTCAGGACCTATACCTGCGGGCTCTCCTGTAGTAATTACAAGCTCAAGGGGCGGTGACATTATCGGTATTGATTAATTTCACGGTGGCATTATCCCGAAGTTGACGTACCCAATCTTGATAGGCTTGCTCAATCTTCCGCTCCCGCAATGCAGCTTTGGCAAATTGCCGTTGCTTATCAACCGTCAGCTGCGCCTCGCGTCGCTCGACTACTTGAATTAAGTGCCAGCCAAATTGACTTTTAACTGGGCCACTTACCTCGCCGATTTGCAAGCGGTTCATCGCTTGTTCAAATTCAGGCACTAAATCACCCGGCCCCATCCAACCTAATAAGCCGCCATTGGGTGCCGAACCATCCTCAGAAAACTTTTTTGCTAGCTCACCAAAGTCGCCAGCCTTCAATTTAATCTGCTCACGCAAACCATTCAATTTTCTTTCGGCATCGGTATCGCTAAACCCTACCCGAGGACGAACCAAAATATGGCGAGCTAGAGTTTGGGTCACCATAATATTTTGTGGGGTCGTGATCTCTACATTATTCGCATCACCAGCTGGGGTAACCGGGGCGGCAGTTGGGGGGCGCGCAGCTAAAGAGCGGCGATCTAAAACTTTTAATACATGAAAGCCAGCGGGGCTTTTAAGTACAGCAGTCGCAACTTGTCCAGCACCTAAATTACGCACTGATTCATAAAAAATTTGCGGCAAGCGCTCTGGGGTTCGATAGCCTAGCTCTTGAAATTTAATCTTGGGATCTTCTTTGGTAGCCTGGGCACCAAGCTGCATAAAATCAACATCGCCGCGCGCAGTCTTCAAAAGGGTTTCAGCTTTTTTTCGGGCCTCGGTTTGCGTGCCAAGCCCAGCGTTTGCATCTACCGGAATAAAAATCTGTGCCACATCAATTTCTTCGGGTCCAGAACCTGGCTTGGAAGGCTCTTGATTTTGTGCTTGTGGTGAATTGGCTACCGCCATCATTTGCATGCGCTCGATAATATAATTATCAATCTCGGCATCAGAAACTTTTATTTGCCCCTCGACTTCGCGATCACGTAAGCGCGCCAACACTACGTCGCTACGCAAAATGTCTCGATACTGCTTCAAGCTCATGCCATTCTGAATAATCTTTTCCCGAAACTCAGCGACAGTAAGTTTATTTTGTGCAGCAATTTTGCCAATAATCGTATCAAGCTCTTTATCGGAAATAATGATTCCTGTATTTTCCGCTTCTTGAAGCATAATTTTCTCAACTATTAATCGCTCTAAAACCTCTTTGCGAAAAGTTGCTTGATCAGGTAGTTTCTTGCCACTCTTGATCATTTGGGCTTCAATCTCAATGACCCGATCATCAATATCTTTACGGGTGATATAGCCGGTATTCACAATAGCTGCTACACCATCTAAATTACGCACTCTACTACTGGCAGTAGAGCTGGCCGTGGTAACTGCACTTACCCCGGAAGGTGGAGTTAATTTAGTACTGTTTTGTGCAAAAGCTAAACTACATCCAGCCATAAAAATACTGAAAGTAAGTCGATACAAGAGCGGTAATAAATAAATATTCAATATCACTTATAGTTTTCAAAAGAGGATGGGGGCAAAGCTTGGGGTGCCGGTTTGTATCCAGGAATATTTAGTTTCATGATGTCAACTGGGTTATTACCAATTCCGCCAAAGCCTTTAAATTCTAGTTGGAACAAAATTTGGGTATTCGTTGCCGCATTGGTTAATACTTGTGAATAAGCCATGCGAATCACCCAACAATCTTGGTCGTATTCTACTGCTGCCATGGTATTGAGGGTTTTGCTGGCAAGGGCATCATAACCCCAGCGCCCCATCACCGAAACGTGCTTGGTAATAGGCCACTGACCATACGCACTATATTGGTCAGTGGTAGTGGCTCCTGCAGAAACTCCGGGGACTGGTACGGTCCAGACATTGCGATAGCCAAAGTTAATTAAACGCCCTGGCGTTGGATTCCAGCCAGCGCCAACGCTCGATTGCACAAAGCGACTGAGCTGTGTGTTGAATTGTCCGAACAAATCTAAATTAAAGTTTCCCGGTAAACGGACCGTCCCAGCACCCAAGGTATCGGAATAGGTAGAGGGGTTCTGCACGGTAGTTGAAGTGGACACTTTTTGCCCCTGAAATTGCTGTTGCTGCGCCACGATTACCGTGGCCCGCTCAGCGCCCGTTTGCGCGTCAAGCAAACGACTGGTTATACCCAAAGTGGCCTTATTGGCATCGGATACGCGGTCATTACCAATAAACGTATTGGGGGCAAAGATTTGCGAAATACCAAAACCTTGGTCGCCGGTATCGAAGTTAGGCACATTGCTTTGATTCACATAAGGGGTGTAGACATAGTAAGCGCGTGGCTCTACTGTTAATAACATGTCTCGACCAAAAAACCCCTTTAATTCTGTGGCTTCTCGCTCAAATGCCATTCCGCTATCTAAGGTAATGGTGGGGATAATAAAACCTTGTGCGGGGGCAGCCCCCGGGGTTGAAGAAACGGCACTGTAGTTATTAGCCTGAAAAAAGATCTTCGGCGTAAGGTAATACCCCGGCGTGGTTTGTGAAGCAGTAATGCCCCCCTTAATTACAGTGCGGGAGGCATCGCTATAAGGGCCAGGTGCTGTGCCAGCTAAATTACCAGCAATGTTGTATTGAAAACGGGTGAAATCAGCATTGAAATAGGCGTCGGGCCCTTTAAATGCGCCAGCAGTAGGTAAGTTTAAAAAGTTATTTTTCACATATGAGGCTTTTATTTCCGGCAAAATATTGTATGGAGCACCAACAATGCTTGCTGGGTCAGGCTGTAAAGTTTGGAATGTTAAAGTACGTGCAGTGAAGCTCCAGCCACCTAAAACACTATTTGCTGGCATCGCATAACTAGTGCCTAATTCTTGACGAAATTGAGTGGTAACAGCACCTGCAATCGAACGCGAAAAGTCAATTGGGTAAGTATTGTCTGAAACTTTAGCCACATTAGCGAAAGCATTCCAACCAGGCAAAATTGACTCACGATGTTGCAGGTCGTATTTCCATCGTAAGGAGTTGGTGGTCCGATCATTCAGAATATCGGCTTGCAAAGCGCCCGTATATTTTGGCTCCAGGTAACGTAAATTACCGCCCAACTGTAGTCCTCGATTACTCATATAGCGCGGTAAAATTAACAAATCGCGATTCGGGGCGATATCCATATAGTAAGGCTCAGTAACATCAATACCATTGGTCGTGCTGTAGCCAGCTACGGGCGCTAAAAATCCTGAGCGACGCTGATTCGAGGTTGGCAAAGTAAGGTAAGGCAAATACAGAATAGGTACATCAAAAAATCGCATCACGCCATCTTTAACGGTCATAGTGCGTTGTTCTTGATCAAGATCAAGCTGACTTGCACTGAAATACCAGTCGAGATTATCTGGTGCGCAGGTCGTGTAGATTGGCTTCTCTAATTTAAAAGTGTCTGCAGACGCTACGGTTAATTTATCCGCTCGACCGCGTACTCGGCTATCACGAAATTCATAAATAACATCTTCCATTTCCCCCTCACGTGCATCAACTCGCAACCGCGCTTTGGGTCCAGTGAAAACGACCGCATCTTTGACTAACTCTGCATTACCAATTAAATTGGCAGTATCCGAATCCGGGTCATACGTGATTTGGTCCGCCTTCATTACTGTTCCGCCACGACGAATTTGTGCCCGCCCCTGCAATTTCATTTCCCGCTCAACTACCCCATCGATCGCATCACTTGCGGTAAAAGTGAGTGCCTGATCATCGGGAATGGGTTTACCAATGCGTAATTGATCATCGAATTTCAAGCCTTTTTGATAGCCCTTATCAGGAAATAAAGTAGTTACCGTAGGGGCAGCTGCAGGCGGCGGAATAACCGCAGTTTGGGCAACTGTTTCAGCTGTCAAACATAACAAGGTTGCGCCCAAAATCAATCGTGCGCTGGGGGAAAAATGAACGGGGGCGCAAAGGCCGGCGCGACGGCGATAATGACTCATAAATCTAGACTCGACTTATTATACGAACCGACCATGCATGACTCTCGCTTATCTTCGCTACGCCAATGGCTAGGGGCTTTAGCTATCCCCTGGCAGCTCGATCTGGACTCTTTAGAACCAGCTTCGGCTGATGCCAGCTTTCGCCGCTACTTTCGTATTCGGTCAACCAAGCCCAATTATCCTACCCTGATTGTGATGGATGCGCCCCCCGATAAAGAGTCAGTTGAGCCCTTTGTTCGAGTCGCCCGTTTGTTCACCCAGGCCCAATTAAATGTACCTCAAATTCTGGCTGAAAATCAACCGGCTGGATTTCTCTTGCTCAGCGATTTGGGCAGCACTACGTATTTAGATACGCTTACGCCAAGTAATGCTGACAAACTCTATCGAGAGGCTATCGTGGCCTTAGTGCAATTGCAATTAGCTAGCCAAGCAAATATCTTGCCCGACTACAATACCGAACTTTTGCAGCGCGAACTCGATTTATTCCCAGAGTGGTATTTACAGCGTCATCTGCAAATGCGTTTAAATTCTCAACAGCGCGACCAATTAAGTGCTTGCTTTAATCTCCTGATAAAAAATAATTTAGCGCAAAGCAAGGTCTTCGTACATCGCGACTATCATTCACGCAATTTAATGCTCTCGCCAAATATCAACCCCGGAATTTTAGATTTTCAAGACGCTGTCTTTGGGCCCATTACCTACGACTTAACTTCACTTTTACGCGATGCTTATATTCAATGGCCAGAAGAACAAGTAATTGATTGGGCTATTTTTTACTGGGAATCTGCTCGCGCTGTAGGCTTAGAAGTATCACCAGACTTCGGGGATTTTTTTCGTGATTTTGAATGGATGGGACTGCAACGGCATTTAAAAATTTTAGGCATTTTTGCTCGCCTGAATTATCGCGATGGTAAAAATGGCTATCTAAAAGATATTCCTTTGGTATTGGATTACGTCCTTAAAGTTGCCAATCGATATGCCGAATTTAAACCTATTACTCGGCTGCTTGAGGTGTTACATTAATGACCTTTTCTGCACCTATTGATGCTTCAATTCCGTGCTTATTACTGGCTGCTGGTCGGGGTGAGCGCATGCGTCCATTAACCGACTTCTTACCGAAACCACTCTTAGAGGTGCAAGGTAAGTCATTATTAAATTGGCATCTGGAAACTTTGCAGAGTGCCGGCATCAAAGAGGTTGTTATCAATCTTGCCTGGTTGGGTGAAAAAATTAGCGCTGCACTAGGGACAGGTGAAGCCTTTGGTTTAAAAATTGATTATTCGCCAGAAAATGAAGCCCTTGAAACGGCTGGTGGCATTTGCCAGGCTTTGCCGATTTTGGCTCCAGAAGATTATTTTATCGTCATGAATGGCGATATTTTTTGCCCTAATTTTCCTCTAGCGCAGTTACTGACTGTATTAAGGAAAATGCGCTTAGCGACTGAAAAGAAATTGGCGCACCTTATTTTGGTACCCAACCCCAGCCAACATCCCGATGGCGATTTTTACCTCCGGGAGGACGAAGTTTGGGCAGATGAGGACCTTAAAATAAGCTTACCGAAGGGCCTTAATCAAAAGTCTAATTTGCTCCCTCATGCAGAGCGCTTAACTTTCTCGGGTATTGGGATTTACCATCGAGACCTATTTAATGGCTTAGTACGGGGGGAAAAAGCCAAGTTGGCGCCCTTATTAGTCGCCGCAATGGCAAAAAATCAAGTGACCGGTGAAAAATATTTGGGTTCATGGCACGATGTAGGTAGCCCCAACCGCCTTAACGAGCTAAATCGGGGCCCCAAATAAATCATGGACCAGCTTAATAATTCCTTTAACCCCAGCATTTATGCGGCCCGCCGTGCCCGCCTCGCAGACCTAATGCGTCAGCATACCGGTGGCGGGTTAGCCTTAATCGCTACTGCGCCAGAGGCCTTTCGCAATCGTGATAGCGATTATCCCTATCGGCATGACAGCGATTTTTTCTATCTAACTGGCTTTGATGAGCCTGGCGCTACGCTCGCATTAAACGTCAGTGCGACCCAACATGAATCCCATCTATTTTGTCGACCTAAAGACCCAGAGCGAGAAATTTGGGATGGTTTACGTTTAGGACCCGAGGCTGCGCCCGAAAAACTGGGGGTTGATTTTGCCCATGCTAATCAAGCCCTCGATACTAAATTGCCTGAGTTAATTGCTGATCAAACCGCCTTGTATACGCGCTTAGCGAATAGCGCTGAAAATGATCGTCGGGTACGCTATTGGATTGAGCAGGTGCGCCAACAGGCACGGGCAGGAGTCAATGCGCCATCCCAGTTGCATGATATTGAGGCGTTGGTACATGAAATGCGCTTGATTAAAAGTACCGATGAAATTGCCACCATGCGCCAAGCGGCGGTAATTTCTGCACGAGCCCACTTGCGGGCGATGCAAAAGTGCCGCCCCGGCATGTATGAATATCAAATTGAAGCAGAGCTATTGCATGAATTTCGCCATAGTGGCGCACAAAGCGTTGCCTATAACAGTATTGTGGCTACCGGTGCAAATGCCTGTGTCTTGCATTACCGTGCAGGCGCTACCGAATTACGTAGTGGCGAGCTTTGCTTGATTGATGCTGGATGTGAGCTAGATGGTTATGCTTCCGATATCACCCGCACTTTTCCGGTCAACGGTATTTTTTCTGGTCCGCAAAGGGCTTTGTATGACATTACCCAGACAGCTCAAGCAGCGGCAATTGCCGCTGCGATTGTCGGTAATACTTTTATGCAACCCCATGAAGCAGCTCTACGCGCTCTAACCCAAGGTTTAATTGACGAAAAATTAATCCCATTAGATGAAGTTGGATCACTGGACAATGCCCTTGAGCTTGCTGCATATCGACCTTTTTATATGCATCGCACTAGCCATTGGTTAGGCATGGATGTCCATGATGTCGGCTCTTATCGTGAACCAAGTGCAGATCTTACGCATAATAAGCAAGACAAACCCTGGCGCAAACTACAAGCAGGAATGGTCATTACCGTTGAGCCTGGTTTGTATATTCGTCCTGCCGCTAATGTTCCTGAAGCGTTTTGGAATATTGGCATTCGGATTGAGGATGATGCAGTCATCACAGCTCAGGGTTGCGATTTAATTTCACGGGGTGTGCCCGTACTAGCAAGCGAAATTGAACGTACGATGCGTGAGTCTAAGTGAGCACTAATTTAGAACCAATAAATTGGGATGTGCTGATTCAAGGTGGTGGGCCTGTAGGGTTAGCCTGTGCAGCTTGGTGCCTACAACAATTACCAACTTTAAAATTAGTATTAGTTGATCGCAATCCGAGTTCTGATGAAGCGCTAGACAATGGCGAGAAACGGAGTGATACACGCGGCATTGCACTTTCCCACGGCAGTAAATTATTACTCGAGACGATTCATGCTTGGCCAACCAATTGCCCTGAGATTCATCGAGTCCATGTATCACAAGCAGGTCGCTTTGGACGCGCCATAATGACGCGTGAAGAATTACATCAAGATGCTCTTGGTCATATCGCTCGCTATCGAGACATACACCTGGCATTACGACAGGCCTTGCGTAAGCTACAACCATCCAGCCCGCACTTTTCTTGGGTACACAGCAATGAAAATCCTGACTTAGCAAGCCAAATCGAGTTGGCAAAGAGCGCTTGCATTGTGCATGCAGAAGGCGGTCTATTTAATCAACAGGAGTGGATTGAAGCGGGTCGGAGTTATGATCAAACTGCCCTGGTTGGCTTGGTTGAAGTGGATAAACCTCAAGCCCATCAGGCGTGGGAACGCTTTACTACCGAAGGCCCGCTGGCCCTGCTTCCAAGTCATGCCGGTGAGCGTTTCTTAAATTTAGTTTGGTGTAGTACACCGAGCACTGCACAGCATCGGCTTGAGTTAAATGAACCTGATTTTTTAGCGGCTTTGCAACACCAATTTGGCAGCCGCTTGGGGCAATTTATTAGCGTACGCGAACGGCGAATATACGAGCTCGGCTTAAATTACCGCAAAGAAGTCGCGATAGGTAATGCGGTATGGATTGGTAATGCTGCCCAAACACTGCACCCTGTGGCGGGTCAGGGCCTCAATTTAGGATTACGCGATGCCTATTTGTTGGCTGAAAAATTAGCTTGGTTTTTTTCTCGCCCAGCACCCCTGGACTCTGCTAATTCGCTAAACAGCGTATTACAAGATTATGCGCGTACGCGAAATGCTGACCGGAAAACCACGATTGGGATTACCGATTTTCTTGCGCGTGTGTTTACCTCTCACTTCTTCCCTGTCGTCTTCACGCGCGGTCTAGCGTTATCCGCTTTGCAATGGCTGCCCCCACTAAAAACAAGTTTGGCTCGCCAAATGATGTTTGGTCGGCGCTAAAAGAGGGTCGACCTGCCATTCTTTTTTTACTGCTTAAAATTTAAGCAGTTGACTAGCGCACTATGCTAAAGTAACTGCCTACTTACCGCTTTTAGCTCAAGTCATTTCATGAAAATTGGTTCCCACGAATTAAGTAATCAACTTTTTGTTGCCCCAATGGCGGGCGTAACCGATCGTCCTTTTAGGCAATTGTGCAAAAAACTGGGTGCTGGCTACGCAGTATCAGAAATGATTGCTTCTAATGCAACGTTGTGGAACAGCGAAAAAACCCAACGACGAGCGAATCATGAGGGTGAATTTGAGCCTATTGCCGTACAAATTGCTGGCGCTGACCCCCTCACGATGGCAGCTGCAGCGCGAATTAATGTAGATCAAGGGGCGCAAATTATTGACATCAATATGGGCTGTCCAGCTAAAAAAGTGTGTAATGTCGCTGCTGGTTCGGCGCTGATGAAAAATGAACTTCTCGTTGGGAAAATACTCGACGCGGTAATTCAAGCAGTTGGTGTTGGTCCTGACGCCGTACCAGTTAGTTTAAAAATTCGTACGGGTTGGGATCGTGATCACAAAAATGCAGTGGCTATTGCCCGCATTGCAGAATCTGCTGGTATTAGCGTCTTGACCATTCATGGACGAACGCGGGCCGATTTATTTCACGGCACTGCAGAGTATGAGGAAATTACTGCAGTAAAAAATCAAGTGGGAATTCCGGTAGTCGCAAATGGTGATATTGATTGTCCAGAAAAAGCGCTGGCAGTTTTAAAACAAACCAAAGCGGATGCCATCATGATTGGACGCGCTGCACAAGGTCGGCCATGGATTTTTCGTGAAATCGTGCACTATCTGAATACCGGCAAGCTTCTGCCACCACCTCAAATTACTGAAATACAACAGATCATGAATGATCATTTACTTGATCATTATGCTTTTTATGGTGAATATACCGGCTTACGAACTGCCCGCAAACACATTGGTTGGTATTGCAAAGGCTTACGTAACTCACACGTTTTTCGGCAACGCATGAATACTGCTGATGATTGTCGTACTCAATTAGCCATGGTCAATGATTTCTTTGCAGAAATGCAGGTGCACGCTGATCACCTATTATTTCTTGAGGCCGCCTAATAACCATGCCTAATAAAAATCCCATTTCTGCTTGCATTCAGACGCAGCTACAAATTTATCTTGATGACCTTAAAGGCACTCCTCCTAGTGATGTCTATGACATGGTGCTCAATGTGGTTGAAAAACCAATGCTTGAAATCGTCATGCGCCATGCCAATCAAAATCAATCGCTCGCAGCGCAGTATCTTGGTCTAAATCGCAATACCTTGCATAAAAAATTACGGCAATATCATTTAATTAAATAAGCCCATCTAGACTATTCACAATGATTCAAACTGCCCTACTTTCGGTCTCAGATAAAACAGGTATTTTGCCTTTAGCTAAAGCCTTGCATGAGCTAGGCGTTAAGTTAATTTCAACTGGCGGTACAGCAAAATTATTGGCTGATAACAACATACCGGTCATTGAAGTAGCTGCTCTAACGCAATTTCCTGAAATGCTTGATGGTCGGGTAAAAACCCTGCACCCCATGGTTCACGGTGGATTATTAGCGAGGCGCGATTCAATAGAGCATATGGCGGCCCTACAAAAGCACGGCATTCAAACCATTGATCTCCTAGTGATTAATTTATATCCATTTAATGCCACGGTTGCCAAAGAAATGTGTGATTTTGCCGATGCAGTAGAAAATATCGACATTGGTGGCCCCGCGATGTTGCGCGCAGCAGCAAAAAATCATCAAGATGTAACGGTATTAATTTCTCCCGCAGATTATGAAGGTGTATTAACTGAAATGCGCCAACATGGTAACTCCGTTTCTTATGCTACTAATTTACGTTTAGCTAAAAAAGTTTTTGCGCATACGGCACAGTATGATGGTGCGATCGCCAACTACTTATCTGCTTTAGACGATCGCCTTGATCATCAACAGCGCTCACTTTTTCCCAATACCTTGCATTTAGCCTTTGAAAAAGTACAAGAGATGCGTTATGGCGAAAATCCCCATCAAGCGGCAGCTTTTTATCGCGATATCAATGCCATTCCTGGTGCTTTAGCAAATTATCAACAGATACAGGGCAAAGCCTTGTCCTACAACAATATTGCTGATGCTGATGCCGCTTGGGAATGTGTCAAAAGTTTTCTACCGGCAGAAAATCACTTAGGTACCAATTCGATCGCTTGTGTGATTGTTAAGCATGCTAATCCGTGTGGGGTTGCACTGGGTTCAAGCGCACTTGAGGCTTATCAAAAGGCTTGGCAGACTGATCCAAGCTCGGCATTTGGCGGCATCATTGCGCTGAATACGGTTTGTGATGGTGCAGCTGCTGCGACAATTGCCAAGCAATTTGTTGAAGTGTTAATAGCCCCAAGCTTTACTGCTGAAGCGAAAGCTGTCTTTGCAAGCAAAGAAAATGTGCGTTTACTAGAAATTTCACTAGCCCACGCTGCTAACCCATATGATTTCAAACGGGTTGGCGGCGGTCTTTTAGTTCAAACCACGGATACAAAAAATTGTTTAGCAGCTGACTTTAAAGTGGTTACACAACGCCAACCTAGCGCACAAGAACTGCAAGATTTACTATTTGCTTGGCGTATTGCGAAGTTTGTCAAGTCGAATGCCATTGTGTATTGCGGTAATGGCATGACTTTAGGTATTGGTGCAGGCCAAATGAGTCGAGTTGATTCGGCGCGCATTGCCAAAATTAAAGCCGAGCATGCGGGCTTAAATTTAGTGGGCTCAGTCGTGGCTAGCGATGCTTTTTTCCCTTTCCGTGATGGCCTTGATGTAGTAGTGGCGGCAGGTGCGACTAGTGTTATTCAGCCAGGCGGGAGCATGCGTGATGAAGAAATAATTGCGGCTGCGAATGAAACCGGTATTGCCATGGTCTTTACTGGCGTTCGCCATTTCCGTCACTAAGCCAATGCGTTGGATCGGTATCGACCCAGGCTTACGTACTACGGGGTTTGGAATTATTGATGTTGATGGGCAACAATTGCGCTATGTAGCATCAGGGACAATTCAAAGTGGTGATCCTAATAAAGGCTTACCTGAGCGACTCGGCATCCTTTATGTGGGCATCAAAGAAGTTTTAGAGCAGTATCAGCCAGAGGCCGCTGCAATTGAAGAGGTATTTTTAAATGTAAACCCACGCTCAACCTTAATGTTAGGGCAAGCACGCGGCGCAGTCATTGCCGCCTTAGTATCTGCAAAACTACCTGTCGCCGAATATAGTGCTTTACGCGTAAAGCAGTCGATTGTGGGAACAGGTCGCGCTGCGAAAGCCCAAATGCAAGAAATGATTAAGCGCTTATTGCGCCTGAATCGTGCGCCTGGAACAGATGCATCCGATGCCTTAGGGGTGGCAATTTGTGCCGCCCATCACTTCAAAGGATAATAGCTAACTATGATTGGTCGGATTCACGGAACTCTTATTGCGATTCATCCTCCTCGCTTATTGGTTGACTGCCAAGGTGTGGGCTATGAAATTGACGTGTCGATGAGTACGCTATATGGCCTACCAAAGCTTAATCAAATGGTGACCTTATTAACGCACTTTCAGGTACGCGAAGATGCGCAGCAATTATTTGGTTTTGCCACTGAAAACGAGCGCATAGCCTTTCGGGCCTTAATTAAAATTAGCGGGGTGGGTTCGCGTACTGCCTTAGCCCTACTTTCTGGCATGAGCGTGAGCGAGTTAGTACAAGCCATTGCTGCGCAAGAAACGATCCGCTTAACCCAAGTGCCTGGTATTGGTAAAAAAACGGCAGAACGCCTGCTCCTTGAACTAAAAGGAAAGTTAGGGCCTGATTTGGGAATCGGCATCGATGGATCTGGCAGTTCTTCAGTTGCCCTAGCCAATAGCGAAGTGCTGCAAGCGCTCCTCTCCTTAGGATATTCCGAAAAAGAGGCCCTCTTTGCTCTTAAGCAAATACCGCCTGATACCTCGGTTTCTGAGGGCATTCGCTTAGGCCTAAAATCACTTTCTAAAATTTAATTTCTCGCAAACGAATACACTGCTAGCATGGCAATCCATACTGATGACTTAAGTGCAGAACCTGAAGATGGTGCGATAGAGCGCATTGTCAGCGCCGCTGGTAATTCTGAAGCCCTATTTGAACGGGCTCTTCGCCCCAAACAACTTGATGAGTATGTCGGTCAAACCAAAGCCCGCGAACAACTTGAAATTTTTATTACCGCCACCCGCGCTCGTCAAGAAGCACTTGACCATGTTTTACTCTTTGGCCCGCCTGGGCTTGGAAAAACAACCTTAGCGCATATTATTGCCCGTGAACTGGGGGTCAATTTACGCCAAACTAGTGGGCCAGTACTTGATCGGCCTGGCGATCTTGCGGCTTTATTAACTAATCTTGAAACCAATGATGTCTTATTCATTGATGAGATTCACCGACTTTCGCCCGTTGTTGAAGAAATTTTATATCCAGCGTTAGAAGATTACACCCTCGATATTATGATTGGTGAAGGCCCTGCAGCGCGCAGCGTGAAATTAGAACTTAAGCCCTTCACCTTAATTGGCGCAACCACACGCGCAGGGATGCTAACCAACCCCTTACGCGATCGCTTTGGTATTGTGGCGCGACTCGAGTTCTACACCACTGAAGAGTTAACCCGCATTATTGAGCGCTCGGCCAATTTACTGAAAGCGAAAATTGATCCAGCGGGCTCGGTTGAAATTGCTCAGCGCGCTCGGGGCACGCCGCGGGTAGCAAACCGACTGTTACGCAGGGTGCGAGATTTTGCCGAAGTCAAAGGTGGCGGAGTTATTACCAAAGCAATTGCCGATGCTGCCCTGCTCATGTTAGATGTTGATCCTAGCGGCTTTGATGTAATGGATCGTAAACTATTAGAAGCCGTTTTATATAAATTTGATGGTGGACCAGTAGGGATCGATAATTTAGCAGCAGCCATTGGTGAAGAGCGCGATACGATCGAAGATGTTTTGGAGCCCTATTTAATTCAACAAGGCTATTTACAGCGTACCTCACGAGGCCGTATTGCAACGCGTTTAGCTTACGAGCACTTTGGTTTAACACCACCAAATAATTCGGCTAATCTCGATTTACTGAGTTAGTAATTTATTTAGTTAGTGTTACTTTTGCAAAGCGACGCTTCCCAACCTGCACAACATAATTTCCAGCTTCAAGCTTAATGGTTTTATCGCTAACTACTGCACCATCAATCTTCACGCCGTTTTGTTCAATATTGCGATTTGCTTCGGTGGTCGATGGCGCTAAACCCGCCATTTTTAAAAGGGCTGCGAGACCCAAGGGGGCGCCTTCTAGAGTTACCTCAGGGATATCGTCGGGCACCCCTCCCTTAGCTCGATGATTAAAATCTTCAAGGGCTTTATCAGCTGCTTGGTTTGAATGAAAGCGACTCACGATTTCTTGAGCGAGCAGCACTTTACAGTCGCGCGGGTTGCGGCCTGCAGCAACTTCTTGTTTCATTAAATCAATTTCTGCTACGGGACGAAACGATAATAGTAAATAGTAATCCCACATTAGCTCATCCGAAATACTCATGAGCTTGCCAAACATTTCATTTGCCGGCTCGCTAATACCCACATAGTTATTTTTGGACTTACTCATTTTTTCAACACCATCAAGCCCAACTAATAATGGCATCGTTAAGATGCACTGGGGTTCTTGACCATACTCACGTTGTAATTCACGGCCTACCAGTAAATTAAATTTTTGATCGGTTCCCCCAAGTTCTAAATCACTTTTTAGCGCAACTGAATCGTAGCCTTGCATCAAGGGATATAAAAATTCATGGACCGAGATTGGCGTGCCGCTCTTATAGCGTTTTGTAAAATCATCGCGCTCAAGCATTCGCGCTACAGTATATTTTGCCGCTAATTGAATCAAGCCCCGCGCACCTAGGGGGTCACACCACTCACTGTTGTATCGCACCTCAGTTTTATTAGGATCCAACACTAAACTGGCTTGTTTGTAATAGGTTTGCGCATTTTCAGCAATGGCTTTGACTGTTAAAGGTGGGCGAGTTGAGTTACGTCCCGAGGGATCCCCGATCATGCTGGTGAAATCACCAATTAAGAAGATAACGGTATGTCCCAAATCTTGCAGTTGACGCAGCTTATTCAATACCACTGTATGACCTAAATGAATATCTGGGGCGGTAGGGTCAAGACCAAGTTTAATCCGTAATGGCTCCCCAGTGGCTTGACTACGGGCTAGCTTAGTCAGCCAATCCGCTTCTACTAAAAGCTCGTCGCAGCCGCGTTTGGTCACTTCTAGCGCTGTAAATACAGCCGGAGTCAAAGGGAAGTTGTTTTGCTGGTTTTTAGCCGTCATACTGAATTAAATGAACACGTGAGGTAAGTTACCGTTTCATTGTCTAAAATGAATTAATACAATTGTCGCACCTCTTCGCAAGAGGCCTAAAAACGCTGCATTTCAGGAGCCAGCCATAGCCACACCAGCGCCCTACTATCTAGGCATTATGTCGGGAACCAGCTTAGATGGGGTTGATGCTGTTTTGGCAAAAATTCACTCGGATGGACAAGTGCAGCCGCTTGAATGTGTGAGTGCACCTTTTACACCTGCCCTGCGAGAAATGCTATTTCAACTTCAAAGTACCGGTACCAATGAAATTCATCGCGAACATTTGGCAGCGAATGATTTGGCGATGGCTTATGTTCAAGTAGCCAAAACCTTGCTGGCTAAAGCACAACTGCAAGCAAAAGATATTGTCGCCGTTGGTGCGCACGGCCAAACCATTCGGCACCAGCCAAGCTTGCCAAATGGTCATGCTTACACACACCAAACTCTCAATGCAGCATTATTAGCAGAAAAATTGGGTATTGCTGTGGTCGCTGATTTTCGCCAACGCGATATCGCTGCTGGTGGCCAGGGAGCACCTTTAGTGCCCGCTTTTCATGCCCAGCAATTTAGTTCGCCCACCGAAAACCGTGCAGTACTTAATCTGGGCGGCATTGCTAATTTAACGCTCTTACCAAAAGTAGCTGGTCCGGTCCTCGGCTTTGATACTGGTCCTGGTAATCTCTTGCTGGATGGCTGGATACAATCTAGCGTAGGCAAACCCTTTGATGATTGTGGTACATGGGGAGCAAGCGGTGTTTGT
>Ga0209829_10000557_pt1 | contig 33065 bp, 32 predicted proteins | sample C_140205_EF_Meta_FD_187311 | JGI IMG/M metagenome (GOLD analysis project Ga0209829, IMG submission 187311) | Freshwater microbial communities from Lake Croche, Canada to study carbon cycling - C_140205_EF_MetaG (SPAdes) (version 2) | ecosystem: Environmental > Aquatic > Freshwater > Lake... | reverse complement strand
GCGCCTTTAGAAGAAAAAACCATGGCGCAAAAACTCATCACGGAACACGAAATGGGTGAGTTGTTCAAAGTGATTGCGCTGGGTACGCACGCATGGGAGCCTATGGGTTTCAAGCAAGGCGATCGCTCGCACACCTTGTAGTGTGCAAACGCTTAGAGCGCATTCTCAAGCGCCGAAGCGATAGCTCCTTCGCGTGCAGCATCTAAACGTTTTCCAATGGCGATGCCTGTGACGCCTTCTTGCAAAGCCTGCGCGCTAATGGCGGCGCTATCAACTGACTGAGCCGCTTCTAAAGCTTTGTGCAGACGAGGTCTTTGTGGATAAGGCTTATCTGAAAAGCCCAAGCGTCCACGTGCATCGCACTTGCAGGCAATCAGTGCTTGCGCGAAACGCTCTGGACGGCGCAGAGCATCGCAACGCACTAACAGGCGCAATACGGCCTCTGCTCCAAACTCCAAACTTTGATGAATATTGCCGTGTTCTCGAGCCACAACGTCTGCGAGTTCTTTGCATTCAACAGGGACACGCCAGCGTTCGCAGATAGATTGTAGTAATTTGACGCTGCGTTGTTCATGGCCCATATGGCGCGGCAAGATGTCCGCTGGCGTTGTTCCTTTGCCAAGGTCATGACACAGACAAGCGAAACGTACTTCCAATGTGGCATCGCACAGGGCGCTTTGGTCCAGCACCATTTCTAAGTGAATGCCTGTATCGATTTCTGGGTGGAACTCCGCGCGTTGTGGCACGCCGTAGAGGCGATCGACTTCAGGTAGCAAACGTTCTAGCGCACCGCATGCGCGCAAGACTTGCAGCATGCGTGAAGGTTGTTTGCCCATTAGGCCGCGTGCAATCTCTTGCCAGACACGCTCACTCACCAATGCATCGACCTCGCCTTCATCCACCATGGCACGCATCAAGGCAAGTGTTTCGGGTGCAAGCGAGAAATCAGGAAAGCGCGCGGCAAAGCGAGCGATGCGCAAAATGCGAACAGGGTCTTCGCGGAAGGCTTTGGTCACATGGCGAAGTACTTTGTGACTTAAATCTTGGCGCCCACCAAAAGGGTCAAACACTTCGCCCGAGAAAGGGTCTTGCGCGATGGCGTTGATGGTGAGGTCGCGTCTTGCTAAGTCTTCTTCTAAGGTGACGTCTGGCGCAGCGTAGACAGAAAAACCTTTGTAGCCACGCGCAGTTTTGCGCTCAGTGCGCGCTAAGGCATATTCTTCGCGTGTATCGGGGTGTAAGAAAACAGGGAAGTCTTTGCCAACGGGTTGGTATCCGAGACTGACCATTTCTTCGGGCGTGCTGCCAACTACCAACCAGTCACGGTCGGAGCCAGTCAGCCCCAACAGGGCATCTCGAACTGCTCCACCAACTAAATAGACTTTCATTAGGTGAGTGTAAAACTAGCGGTTAAAGACCTATCCTTATCGAGATAGAGAAATGAAAAAGTAGTCGCTTAAACAGTTAAAAAGCACTTTAGTTTTTTTGGCTAGGAAAAATAGCTTTCAAACTCTTGGGCTGTTGAACTCCCAGCGCTAGTAGACCTTGCAAACTTTTACTGGCCACGTTATCCGTTTGCATAGACGCTAAATTGTCACGGCTCATCAAAGTGGGGCCAGGCAAAAACTCCATCATCAATGCTTGAAGATAAGCAATCGTGGTTGGTAGTGGCAATACAAATCGCGAATGTCCAGACCATCTACCCGCAATTTCAACAAGTTGTTGCAAGGTAAATATTTCTGGACCACACAGTTCAAACGTTTCTCCAACAGTTGTTCGGTGTGAAAGGCAATAAACGACAGACTGTGCAACATCTTGCACCCAAACCGGCTGAAAACGCGTACCTGCACCAGCGAGTGGCATCACGGGAAAAACGGCTTGCAACTTGGCAAATACATTGATAAATTTATCGTCCGCCCCAAAAATCACGCTGGGACGCAAAACAGTTAGTTCTAAATTAGCGGTCTGCACTGCGGCGTGCAAAACCTTTTCGCCCTGGGCTTTACTGCGTTGGTATATCGAAGCCGCATGCGCATCTGCACCTAAGGCGCTGATATGCACCAAGCGATGCACACCTGCTTTGTTACATGCAGCGACAAGGTGGCGCACCAGTTGCACATGAACATGGTCAAAAGCCGCTTCATTCCCATGCAAGATGGCCACCAGATTGACAACAGCGTCGTGCCCACGCACAAGAGAAACAAGTTGCTCAGGGTTATGTACATCAGCTTGAACAACCTCTACCCCAGGAAACATTTGCACACTTCTAGCCGGCAAACGTCGTGTTGGCACCGTGATGCGATGACCTTGTCGACTCAATGCTTCGCAAACATGGCGACCAACAAAACCGCTGCCGCCTAAAACTAAGATTTTTTGTGAGGGAATATTTGGCATGAATTTAAATTAAAGATGTGTACACGAATGGATTAGTGGTTTCAGGTCTAAGTGTTGCATCAATTTGTTACATCCATTAAGCCCATTCGAGTAATTGATTAGTTTATTTACAGGCGAGATAATGCGCATATGAACCAACTTGACGCTCTCAAACAATACACCACCGTCGTTGCAGACACTGGCGACTTCAAACAACTCGCGCAGTATCAGCCACAAGACGCCACGACGAACCCTTCGTTGATTTTGAAAGCGGTGCAAATGCCCGATTATTTGCCGCTTCTCAAACAAACAGTGGCGAGTTTTGGCAAAGCACCCATGGACGAACAAATTGATAGATTGCTGGTGCGTTTTGGTTGCGAAATTCTCTCTACGATTCCAGGACGCGTATCGACAGAAGTAGACGCGCGTTTGAGCTTTGACACGGCGGCGACTCTGGTGCGTGCGAAACGCATCATGGCTTTATATAAGGCGCAAGGAATTGCGCGTGAACGCGTGCTCATCAAAATAGCCTCGACTTGGGAGGGTATACAAGCTGCGGCCCAACTAGAAAAAGAAGGCATTCGCTGCAACCTCACTTTGTTGTTTAGCTTTGCCCAAGCCGTTGCATGTGGTGATGCCAAAGTACAACTCATCTCGCCTTTTGTCGGGCGAATTTACGACTGGTACAAAAAGTCCATTAGCACGGGTCCATTGGGTGCTTCTGGTTGGGTAGAGGCTGATCACGCAGGTGCCAATGACCCTGGCGTGAAATCTGTTCGCCAAATCTACAACCACTACAAACGCCACGGTATTGCGACAGAAGTCATGGGCGCAAGTTTTCGCAACATTGGGCAAATTAGGGCGTTAGCAGGTTGCGACTTGTTGACCATCGCGCCAGACCTGTTGGCGCAATTGGGTGCATCGAATGATGCGTTGCAGCAGGCACTAAATGCTGATGCCGCAAAAAAACTAGATTTACCCAAAGTGCATCACACCGAAGCCAGTTTCCGCTTCGCCCTCAACGAAGACGCGATGGCTACTGAAAAATTAGCAGAAGGCATTCGCGCCTTTTGTGTAGACGCCATCAAGCTAGAAGCTTTGATGCAATAAAAAAGTAAGGCCTATGAAAAAGCCCCACAAAGCGTAAACCTTGTGGGGCTTTTTTGTCTGAGCAAGAGGACCTAAGTCCTCAGGCCAAGCAGTTGGGCATTTACATGCCCATGCCGCCCATACCACCCATTCCACCCATATCAGGCATACCGCCACCACCAGGTGCGTCATCCTTTGGAGCTTCACAGATCATGGCTTCAGTGGTCAACATCAAAGAGGCGACAGACGCTGCGTTTTGCAGAGCTGTGCGTGTCACTTTGGTGGGATCCAAGATGCCCATTTCGATCATGTCGCCGTAGGTGTCGTTAGCAGCATTGAAACCGTAGTTGCCTTTGCCAGCCAAAACAGCGTTCACCACAACCGATGGCTCGCCACCCGCGTTGTAAACGATTTCGCGCAAAGGCGCTTCGATGGCTTTTAATACCAGTTTGATACCGGCGTCTTGGTCAGCGTTGTCACCTTTGATGGTGCCAGCTGCTTGGCGTGCGCGCAACAAGGCGACGCCACCACCAGCCACGATGCCTTCTTCCACTGCAGCGCGTGTAGCGTGCAGGGCGTCTTCGACGCGGGCTTTTTTCTCTTTCATTTCGACTTCAGTGGCAGCGCCCACTTTGATCACGGCAACACCGCCAGCCAATTTGGCTACGCGCTCTTGCAGTTTTTCGCGGTCGTAGTCGCTGGTCGCTTCTTCGATTTGCACGCGGATTTGTTTGACGCGGGCTTCGATGTCGCCAGCGGCACCAGAGCCGTCGATGATGATGGTGTTTTCTTTGCCCACTTCGATGCGCTTGGCTTGGCCGAGGTCAGCCAAGGTCACTTTTTCGAGTGTCAAACCAACTTCTTCGGCAATCACTTTGCCGCCAGTCAAGATAGCGATGTCTTCCAACATGGCTTTGCGACGGTCGCCAAAGCCTGGAGCTTTAACAGCTACAACCTTCAAGATGCCGCGGATGGTGTTGACCACCAAAGTTGCCAAGGCTTCGCCTTCGACTTCTTCAGCAACGATCAACAAAGGACGGCCAGCTTTTGCAACGGCTTCCAATGTGGGCAACAAATCGCGGATGTTGCTAATTTTCTTGTCGAACAACAACACGAATGGGTTGTCGAGCAAAGCGGCTTGCTTTTCTGGGTTGTTGATGAAGTAAGGTGACAAATAGCCACGGTCAAACTGCATACCTTCGACGATGTCGAGTTCGTTTTCCAATGACTTGCCGTCTTCCACGGTGATCACGCCTTCTTTACCCACTTTGTCCATGGCCTTAGCGATGATCTCGCCAATGCTGTGGTCGCTGTTAGCAGAGATCGAACCGACTTGGGCGATTTCTTTGGTAGTTGTAGTGGCCTTGGTGGCCTTCTTGAGTTGCTCGATCAAAGCGTGAACAGCTTTGTCGATACCGCGCTTCAAGTCCATGGGGTTCATGCCTGCGGCGACATACTTCATGCCTTCGTGCACGATGGCTTGCGCCAACACGGTAGCAGTCGTCGTGCCGTCACCAGCGTTGTCAGAAGTCTTAGAAGCGACTTCCTTGACCATCTGGGCGCCCATGTTTTGCAATTTGTCTTTGAGTTCGATTTCTTTTGCAACGGACACACCGTCTTTGGTCACGGTAGGAGCGCCGAATGAACGCTCGAGCACCACGTTACGGCCTTTAGGGCCGAGGGTGACTTTGACTGCGTTGGCCAGGATGTTGACACCCTCGACCATGCGTGCGCGGGCTTCGCCGCCAAAAATTACGTCTTTTGCTGCCATATAAATTTCTCCAGAATTTCAATAAATGTGCGTTGCAGTCGTTAAGCGACTACGGCGAAGAGGTCTTCTTCTTTCATGACGAGCAACTCTTCACCGTCGACTTTGACGGTTTGGCCGCTGTATTTGCCGAACAACACGCGTTCGCCAACTTTGACATTCATGGCGATGAGTTCGCCTTTGTCATTTTTCTTGCCTGGACCAACAGCCAAGATTTCACCTTGGTCTGGCTTTTCGGCGGCTGAGTCGGGAATCACGATGCCCGAGGCAGTTTTGGTTTCGCTATCAATACGCTTGACGATCACGCGATCGGCGAGGGGACGAAGTTTCATTGCATCTCCAAATTGGAACTAAAGGATTTAAAAACACGGTGGCTTCCGTTTTGGTAACCACCAGTTAGCTCATGGTGGGGGTGCAGATCAGCTAAGTTGTTAGCACTCCCGTCCATTGAGTGCTAAGTTTAGGCCATCTGGGATCAATTTCAAGTGCCCAAGTTTCAATAGTGGGTAATTTCGGCATAAAAAAACCCCGCAAACGGGGTTTTTTGAGGCTTGCCGAGTGTTTGGCTCGGGTCAGGCGGTATGAGAGTTAGCTTATTGCTGGCGGTCGCGGGCGCTCAACAGTTCAGCCATGACGCGGTAATCAGTCATCGCGTTTTCCCACATACGGTCTTCGCGGTCGGTTTTTATCCAGCTAGAAAAGGTGGTTGGGATGTTCTGAATGCTATTGAACATGCTGAAAACCAAGTCTTGGGCTACTGAAAGGCCAAGTTTTGCGCGCTCCACACCGAAATGGATGGTGGGATATTGGGCATGTACGAAGGTTGTCATAGCGGCTCCTGTATTGATTGTGGCAAAGTGAATGAGCCTTGATTTTAAGGGTTAACCCTAAAACCTTGGTAATTTATAAGGGTAATCCCTTGTTTTGGCTTTGGCGTGGCTGTGGCGCCGCCGTGATGAGGCTATGGCAACTCTAGATTTTCTTCAGGTGCAGACTTATCGCGCGGACCCACCATGCCTAGTCTGGCTTTGAGAGACTGGGGTTGGCCGGTGATCAAGGCCGCGTAATTGGTGGTGTTAGATAAAACCTTTTTAACGTAGTCGCGTGTTTCGTTGAAGGGCACGTTCTCCGCCCAAATCGCGCCTTCCAAAACAGGGCCTGAGCCGTCGTTAGGGGCACGCCAGCGCCTCGAGCGGCTTGGACCTGCGTTGTAAGCTGCGGCCGCCAAAGGCATGGAGCCTTCAAAGCTGTCTAAGACCAATTTCAAATAGCCGGTGCCGATGGCGATATTGGTGTCGCGGTCGGTGATTTGGTCTTGTGTAAAACCGCTCAGGCCAATCTTGCGGGCGGTCCAACGCGCAGTAGCGGGCATGACTTGCATCAAGCCTGATGCGCCAACATTGGATTTGGCGTCCATCACAAATCGGCTTTCTTGGCGAATTAGCCCGTAGACATAGGCTGGGTCAAGATTGATATTGCGCGCGCGCTGGATGACCGCGTCTTTAAAAGGCATCGGAAAGCGTTGGTCAAAATCAATCACAGTGCGGGCGCGCTCGCTAGTATTGATGCATCGATCCCAAACTTGGTGGTCGCAAGCCAATTGCGCAGCAGCTAGTAACTCACGGTCGGTCATCAAACCGCTTTGGCCTTGGGCATTGACCAAATTGGTACCGTAGTTCCATTCGCGGACACCTTCGGTACGCAAGCCAATCGCTATGGCGTACAAGGCTCTTTGCAAAGAGGGGTTGCGTTTGGCTACCTCTAATTCTTCCGCAGTTGGAGGAGGCGGTTTTGCTGGCGCAATGATTTTTCGACCCAACTCTTCTAAAGCCAACTGCTCGTAAAAACCTTTTACACCAGCAATGTTCTCAAGCAAAGCATTAGCCTCTTGTTGAATGGCAGGGGTGATTTTTTTGTGATTCAACAAAGCACGTGCATACCAATAAACCCAAGTCGGTTCTTTACGTGCGTCTGGACTCATCGCTTGGATAGCGCTTTCCACCAAAGGCCATTTGGGAGTTTGGCCCGCACGCAAAGCAGCGCGAACTTTCCACGCCAACATATCGTCGTTGAGGTCTTTGTCGTGTGCTACGCGTGCGTAGTGGTCTAGCGTGTCTTCGTCCAAACGCATAGCGGATTGACGGCCTATGACGCCCCATACCCAATGCCGCTCTTCCGTTGTCAGGTAGGGTTGCCATTTGGTGCGCATTAATTTAGCGGCGACATCTGGGTCTTGTGAGGCAACGCGAACGAGCGCCATGACTACCAACTCTTGGTGCACCTTTTGGGGTTTCGCAATGTTCTTGGCTAAAAACTGGGAGGCATTGTTATAAGCATCTTTGACCATCGGCGCGACCTGCGGTGCGACGATTTGCACGGCATTGCGCGCAGTGACAGGGCGTGTGTGTTCGACCATCAGCCTGGCTTTGCGCCAAATATCTAGCGCGGTAAAGAATTTGGCGTCATACAAGCGGTCTGCGGCCAATGTGCAACCGTCATCGGCCTCACGCATGCCCATCCAATAGCGACGCACTTCGTCCGCAACCAAAGCGCCAACTTGTTGGCCTTTTTGTATGAACTCGACAGTCAGGAAATAGCACCGCAGTTCGCGGTCGTCGCGCATGCGGTAGTGCGGGTACTCAGACTCTAAAGTGGTCCAGTCGCGGCGGCTGCCTAGAAGGAGCAACCAGTCGTTACGTAAGCGGTCTTCTTGGTAGCTGCCTTCAAACTTGTTAAAAAAAGCGCGAATCTCTTGCTGGGAGGCCTCGTCTAATCTGGCCTTCAACTCCCAATACGCAGCCCAGGCCTCTAAGGGATGGCCTTTGGCTTGTGGCAGAAGAGCCGTCAAGCGTTTCTTGTCATTGCGTTTGAACGCGTTGGCCATGTCTTGAATCACCACATCAGCCTTAGCATCCGTCACCACAGATGCCCCGAAGGCAGGATACGCGCTAGCAAAACTTACAACTAGAGCAACTAAAAATGACACAATGAGACGGTATTCCATTGCTTGATTATCTGTGGACAAAAAAACCTTACGCACCCAGCTCATTGAAGAGCGCTTAAATTTGCCCGATCGCTTAGCGCGCTCTGACATGTTGCAACGCGTCATGCGCATTTGGTTGTTCGACAGACCCGACACCGTCATCGGTGCTTACTGGCCTATCAAAGGCGAATTCGATCCATTGCCTGCCTTGCACCGCTGGAAAGAAGACGGTGAGTTATCTGACCAACCGCATTTGCGACGCATTGGTTTACCCGTGGTCGACAAAGCCCACAAAACGCTTACCTTCCATGTTTGGTATCCAGGTTGTCCGATGGAAGAAGACGCTTACGGAATCCCAAAGCCCAAAGACACAGAAATTATTTTTCCAACCTTGCTGTTTGTCCCCTGTTTGGGATACGGCGCAGGCGGTTATCGCCTTGGCTACGGCGGTGGTTTTTATGACCGCACTTTGGCGAGTTTGCAACCCAAACCCTTCACCGTTGGGTTGGGCTACACCCACGGTTTCCTACCTGAACTCATGCCCGAGCCTCACGATGTTGCATTAGACGCCGTGCTAAACGACAACGGCGTAGTCTGGCCCATCAGCTAAATTAATTGGGGTCAGAACCTAATTTTTCGAAATCAAGCCTTGAAAAATAGTCTCATAGCTGCGCAAACTCTCAGCTAAACGTTCACGCTGCGCGGTGCTTGTGCTGTTATGTAGTTTGGCAAAGCGTTCGCAGTTTTCTTGCTTCAATGCTTGGCTATAAATTCGATAGGTCTCATCCGGCGGGGTAAAACTTCGGTCAAGCCATCCTTTAAATTGGGCTTGGGCCAAGGATGGACTTAATCCTCCTTGCGAGATGCGTGTGAAAATTTGTATGGCATCAACTTGTCTACGAAGACGTTCCTCAAAAGAGATTGCCGGTTGAAAGCTAGATTTCATCAACGATTGATTGATCATCTCGCGTTGCGTGGCGTCTAAATTGCCATAAAAATCCTCCAATCGATTGCGCAATTGCTTGTTCCGGGAGCGCAATCGCTTTTCTTCACTGCCGTCCACATAGTCTTCGCGCCACTCAAGGTTCAGCTTGTCATATTTTTTTCGTAGATATTGCAATTGCGCAGTACTAAGTTGCCCAACCAGTTTGGCCGCGTCCGGCGCCACCTGATGCAAAACCGCGACAAAACTGTTTTGCATATCTTGCGCAATAGCGCACACCTGCTCGGGTTGAACATCGTGAGGCGCCATAGCACGCACTTTTTGTAATAAGGCAACGTATTCTGGTAATTGTGTTTGCCTATGCCATTGGTGTAATTGGCGCAAAGTATCTTTGGCCAAAGGCTTTTGCTTGTCCGATAAGTCAAGGTAGCCATCAAGCCACCAGTAAACAGCCTCGTCCGCTTGGTTGTAGACCAATTTGAGTGTGCTGCAACCGCTTAAAAGCACCAATGCAGATAAGCCAAGCAAGCACAGAGCTTGGCGGATAATTCTCAAAATCAAAGAGGACTTGAACATGACTGCGTTAGATGTGGTGATCATGGCAGCGGGTAAGGGCACTCGCATGAAGAGCAGTATGCCCAAAGTTTTGCATCCATTGGCTGGAAAGCCCTTGGTCCAGCACGTGATTGACACCGCGCACGCTTTGCACACGCGCAACACCATTTTGATTACCGGCCATGGTGCTGAAGTGGTGGAACCTCTTTTGCAAAAAGCCTATCCGAACAAAGCCTTGCAATTTGCCAAGCAAATGCCGCAACTTGGAACCGGCCATGCGGTGCAACAAGCGTTGCCCTTGTTGGATGACGATGGTGTGGTGGTAGTTTTATCAGGCGATGTACCTTTAACGCAGGTCGATACTTTGCAAGCTTTGATACAAGCCTGCGATGGAAAAAACTTGGCCTTGCTCACCATCGAATTTGAAGACCCCACTGGTTACGGCCGCATCGTGCGTGGGTTCGACCACCAAGTCCACGGCATCATCGAACACAAAGACGCTGATGAGTTGCAACGTGAAATTAAAGAGATCTATAGCGGCATCATGGCCGTGCCAGCTAAGTGGCTCAAGAAATGGTTGCCCCAACTTAAAGACGACAACGCCCAAAAAGAGTTTTATTTGACAGATGTAGTCAAGATGGCTGTCGCAGACCATGTGAAAGTGGTGGCACACAAGATCACAGACTCCGCACAAGTGGCTGGTATCAATTCGCCGTTGCAATTAGCCGCGCTAGAACGCATCTACCAAACACGCCAAGCCCACGCGCTGCTGGCGCAGGGCGTTCGCATCATCGATCCAGCGCGCATTGATCTGCGTGGCAGTTTGACCTGCAAAGAAGATGTATCGATAGACATCAACTGTATTTTTGAAGGTCATGTGCAATTGGGTGTCGGTGTGAATATTGGCGCGCATTGCGTGATTGCTAACTGTGTCATTCAAGATGGTGCAGCAATCTTGCCGTTCACCCACATTGACGGTGAAGCGCAAGGTGTGACAGTTGGCAAAGGTGCTCGCGTAGGTCCTTATGCGCGCTTGCGTCCTGGTGCACAACTTGGCAATGATGTGCATGTTGGTAATTTTGTGGAAATCAAAAATTCCACTTTGGCCGATGGCGCAAAAGCCAATCACCTGGCCTACCTTGGTGACGCCACCGTTGGCGAGCGCGTGAACTATGGCGCTGGCAGCATCACCGCCAACTACGACGGCGCAAATAAACACCGCACCATTATCGAAGCCGATGTGCATATAGGTAGTAACTGTGTGCTGGTAGCGCCCGTCACCATTGGCGCGGGTGGCACGGTAGGCGGTGGCTCCACCATTACGAAATCTACCGATCCAGGCGCTTTGAGCGTTTCACGCGGTAAGCAGGTGAGTGTGGCGAATTGGAAGCGGCCACAGAAGAACTCAACGAAATCGTAAGTCGCACTAAACGCGCGAATCGTTCGATTCGTGCTAATATAGAAATATGCAAACCTTAACCGCAAACGAAGCCAAAACCCAGTTTGGGCATTTCATCGACATGGCCCAACGCGAGCCTGTTCGCGTCGTTCGTCGCGAGCGTGTGGTGGGCGTAATGGTGTCCGCCCAAGACTACGATGCCATGCGTGCCTTTTATGCCAATCGGTTGCAGCACACCTTGGCAGCATCAGCCGCGCAGTCTGAAAAAGCAGGCATGACAGCAAAACGTTTGGAAGCATTGCTGCGTGACGAATCCTAGGTGGGTGATCGACACCAATGTGTTGATCAGTGCCGCCCTCTCTTCTAAAGGCATTCCAGCCAAGCTTGTCCGTTACTGTCTTGAAAATGGCGCATTGGTTTTCTCATCAGCAACCTTTCAGGAACTCAGGACTCGGCTCTACAGGCCTAAGTTTGATCCCTACATATCCATCGAACTCCGTAATCAGTTATTACATGACTTCAATGCTTCTTCTGTTTGGGTCGAGATAGGCAAGGTAGGCAAATACTGCCGCGATCGAGATGACGACGTATTCATTGAAACAGCGTTGCAATCAAAAGCTGACTTACTCATTAGTGGTGACCAAGACCTACTAACTGCCAAGCCTGTCAAAAATTTGCGCATTGTGTCGCCTGCTCAAGCGGCAAAGTTGCTGGGGCTATCGCCCTAAAATCGAAACACTTAGAAAGAACCACCATGTGCGGCATCGTCGGCGCGGTCTCCAAGCGCAATATTGTTTCCATCCTCGTCCAAGGCTTGCAGCGTTTGGAATATCGCGGTTATGACTCCTGCGGCGTTGCTGTGCATGCTGCGAGTTTGGGTTCGGCAAAGGGTGGATTGCAACGCGCACGCAGTACGGCGCGCGTGTCTGAACTGATAGAGCAAGTCGCTGCCGACAAAGTAGAAGGTGGCACCGGTATCGCGCACACGCGTTGGGCCACACATGGCGCACCAGCAGTACACAACGCGCATCCCCATTTCAGCTACGGCCCCGCTAAAACACAAAAAGATGCTGAAGGCCGTGTTGCTTTGGTCCATAACGGCATCATTGAAAACCACGATGAATTGCGTGCAGTATTACAAGCCAAAGGCTATGTGTTTGTTAGCCAAACCGATACCGAGGTAATCGCACACTTAGTGGATAGTCTTTATGCGGGTGATCTATTAAAGGCTCTGCAAGCCGCATTGCCGCAATTGCATGGTGCATACGCATTAGCTGTATTCCACAAAGACGAGCCGCATCGCGTGGTCGGTGCGCGTGTAGGTTCACCATTAATCTTGGGCGTGGGCCAGTCGCATGAAGAAAATTTCCTTGCTAGCGATGCCATGGCTTTGGCAGGAGTGACCAACCAAATCGTTTATCTAGAAGAAGGCGATGTAGTCGATTTGCAGTTAGGCAAATATGCTGTGTATGACCGCAACAACAAAGCCATTACACGCGAAGTCAAAACCGTCAACGCACACAGCGGCGCAGCAGAGTTAGGGCCTTATCGCCACTACATGCAAAAAGAAATATTTGAACAACCGCGTGCTATTGCCGACACCTTAGAAGGTGTAGAGGGCATCACCCCCGAGTTGTTTGGGAAAAACGCAGAACAAACATTCAAAGACATTGATCGTGTACTGATACTCGCGTGCGGCACAAGTTACCTCAGCGGGAGTGTGGCGCAATATTGGATAGAAGCCATCGCCAAAATTCCTTGCCATGTAGAAATCGCCAGCGAATACCGCTACCGCGAATCTGTTGCAGACCCCCGCACCTTGGTTGTCACCATCACGCAAAGCGGAGAAACAGCCGACACCTTGGCCGCATTGCGACATGCACAAAGCCTAAGCTTAAAGAATACCTTGACCATATGCAACGTTGCCACCAGTGCCATGGTGCGTGAATGTGCGTTGGCCTATGTCACCCGCGCTGGCGCTGAGATAGGCGTGGCATCAACCAAAGCTTTCACCACGCAACTTGCCGCACTTTTCTTGCTAACACTTGCACTCGCAAAAGTAAAAGGGCATTTGACAATCGCTCAAGAAGCAAGCCACATCAAAGCCATGCGCCATTTGCCTGCCGCATTGCAGGCCGTGTTGGCCTTAGAGCCCCAACTCATTGCGTGGGCGCAAGAATTTGCCACCAAAGAAAACGCCTTGTTCTTGGGTCGCGGCACGCATTACCCCATTGCTTTGGAAGGTGCGTTGAAACTCAAAGAGATTACTTACATTCATGCAGAGGCCTATGCCGCAGGTGAGCTCAAACACGGCCCACTCGCACTGGTGACTAGCGCCATGCCCGTTGTCACCGTCGCCCCCAACGATGCCTTGCTAGAAAAACTCAAAAGCAATATGCAAGAGGTTCGCGCGCGTGGAGGTGAGTTGTTTGTATTAGCTGATGCCGACACCCGTATCGAAAACAGCGAAGGCGTTCACGTGATTCGTATGCCTGAGCACTATGGCGTGTTGTCGCCTATCTTGCACGTGGTGCCCTTGCAGTTGTTGGCTTATCACACAGCGTGTGCGAGAGGGACGGATGTGGATAAGCCTCGAAATTTGGCTAAGTCGGTTACGGTGGAGTAGATGATTTTTAGTCATTTTTGACAGCCTATAATTTTTGTCGTAACATACAAACATTACTTTCTGGGGAGAGCGAAATGACAATCCATACCTTCTCAAGCCGAGACTTCACGAGAGATGTGTCGGCCGCTAAGCGCGCGGCTATTGAGGGCCCTGTGTTTATTACAGACCGTGGCCGTCCTGCATTCGCTTTGCTCAAAATTGACGACTACTACCGCATTGCCGATCAAAGCAAACTCTCGCTTCTTGATGTCATGGATGGCATTCCAAGTGGCAGTGAGGCTATCGATTTTGATCCGCCTCGACTTGATCTCAAGATCAATAGCGCTTCGCTTGACTGAGTTCGCATCGTGTTCGTCCTAGATACCAACGTCATCTCCGAACTCCGTCATGGAAAGCCCACCCAATCAAGGGCAGTCCGTGCTTGGGCAGCACTGCAGCCGAGTAGCAAACTTTTTCTAACTGCCATCACTATTCTGGAGTTGGAAAAGGGCGTACTTGCATTGGAGCGTCGCACGCCACCTCAAGGTAGTGCTCTAAGAGCTTGGCTGGATGGAGTCCGACTGGCCTTCTTAGATAGGATCTTGCCATTCACTGGCAAGACAGCTCCTATTTGTGCGGCATTGCATGTGCCAGATCCACGTTCAGAGCGTGATGCAATGATTGCTGCAACGGCGCTTGAGCACCGCTTTACGGTGGTGACACGCAATATCTCCGACTTTGCTGGCACAGGTGTGGTGCTAGTCAACCCTTGGATTGAGGCAAATTGAGCGGCTGATCTTTGCAGGCAATTGTCCCGATGAGGTGATTTTTTGACTTAATCACCGCATTTTTTGCGGTAATTAAGTTGACAATGCGGTGAATCCAGCCTCTAATCACCGCATGAAAGGCGGTGATAACCTCTACGTTTGGCAAAACGACAACTGGCCTAATTGGCGATTTAACGCCGAGAGCCTAATGCCGCTTCTTGTCCAAGTCCATCAAGCCTTGGGGCACCTGATGGGGCGGATGCGTGACCAAGGAATGGATCCGCAAGGCCAGGCCACGCTTGCAGCGCTCACTGAAGACGTGCTTAAAACCAGTGAAATTGAGGGAGAGTATCTCGACGCAGACACTGTCCGCTCGTCAATCGCTAGAAAGTTAGGCGTTGATGTTGGTGCGCTAAAGCCTGCAGATCGCCATGTGGATGGTGTTGTAGAGATGATTATTGACGCCACATGCGCGCACGACATACCCCTCACAGCCGAGCGGATTAAGGCTTGGCATGGTGCATTGTTTCCAACTGGAAGAAGTGGGCTGACTAATATCAGTGTGGGGAGTTGGCGAGACGATGCAAACGGGCCTATGCAAGTAGTTTCCGGTTTTTTGCACCGACGCCGAGTCCATTACGAAGCACCTCCTGCACATTGGTTGCCAGTAGAAATGGCTGGCTTCTTAACTTGGTATGAAACGTATCAAGAAATAGATCCTTTGATAAAAGCCGGTCTCGCCCATCTGTGGTTTGTCACCATTCATCCGTTTGATGATGGCAATGGTCGAATTGCAAGGGCTATTGGAGACATGGCACTCGCTAGAGCAGACCAAGGAAAGCAACGTTTTTACAGTTTGTCTGCGCAGATTCAAAAGGAGCGCAAAGACTATTACGCACTGCTTGAAAAAACGCAGAAAGGCAATCTAGATGCAACAGAGTGGTTGGCGTGGTTCCTAGCGTGTTTGATACGTGCACTTCAAGAAGCAGATCAAACCCTGTCGCGTGTTTTGGTGAAAGCCAATTTTTGGCGGCAGTGGGCCGGCACATCATTTAATGGAAGACAAATCAAGGTGCTGAATCGAATGCTCGATGGATTCGACGGCAAGTTGACAAACAAGAAATGGGCAGCAATCGGGAAATGCTCATCCGATACAGCATTGCGAGACATGAACGACTTAGTGACCCGTGGAATTTTGCATAAAACAGAAGCAACAGGCCGCAGCACAAGCTACGCACTAAACACAACCCCATAACCAAAGAGCCAAGGGCTAGGGGATACAAATACCGCGACATAAAGCGCAAAGCGCGGAGCGGTATTTGTATCCCCTAGCCCTTGGCTCAAGCAGGGGAGTTCTAAAAACTACTTGGCAGCAGCCTTCAAATCAGCCGCCTTATCCGTACGTTCCCAAGTGAACTCAGGCTCTTCACGACCAAAGTGCCCATAAGCCGCAGTCTTGCTATAGATAGGACGCAACAAATCCAGCATTTGAATAATGCCCTTAGGTCGCAAATCAAAATGCTCGGAAACCAAAGCCGCAATCTTCTCGTCGCTGATCACGCCAGTACCTTCGGTATTCACCGTGATGTTCATAGGACGCGCCACACCAATCGCATACGCCACTTGAATTTGACACTTCGTTGCCAAACCAGCCGCCACAATATTCTTAGCCACATAGCGTGCAGCATAAGCAGCAGAGCGGTCTACCTTAGAGGGGTCTTTGCCAGAGAAAGCGCCACCACCGTGCGGGCAAGCGCCACCGTAGGTGTCCACAATAATTTTGCGGCCGGTTAAACCGCAATCACCTTGTGGTCCACCGATTACAAAACGACCGGTAGGGTTGATCAAATACTTGGTGTCTTTCAACCATTCTTTAGGCAAGACAGGCTTGATGAGTTCTTCAATGATCGCGTCATTGAAACTTTGCTTCATCTTGGTTGGAGTTTCGCTTTGATCAGGACTGTGTTGGGTCGACAACACCACGGTGTCAATGCTGTGGGGTTTGCCGTCGACATACCGCATGGTCACTTGGCTCTTGGCGTCAGGACGCAAGAAAGGCAAGCGGCCATCTTTGCGCAACTGCGCTTGGCGCTCGACCAAACGGTGTGCGTAGTAAATAGGGGCGGGCATTAACTCAGGTGTTTCGCTACAGGCGTAGCCAAACATCAAACCTTGGTCGCCGGCACCAGTGTTTAGGTGGTCGTCAGACGCGTGGTTCACACCTTGGGCGATGTCGTTCGATTGCTTGTCATAGCAAACCATGACGGCACAACCTTTGTAGTCGATGCCGTATTCGGTGTTGTCGTAGCCAATGCGTTTGATGGTGTCGCGCGCTACTTGGATGTAGTCGACATGGGCATTGGTAGTGATTTCACCAGCGAGAACGACCAAGCCAGTGTTGGTCAGTGTTTCAGCGGCAACGCGGCTACGCGGGTCTTGCGCAAAGATTGCGTCCAAAATCGCATCGGAAATTTGATCCGCTACTTTGTCGGGGTGGCCCTCTGAAACGGATTCAGAGGTGAAGAGATAGTCTGCTGACATAAAGGAGCTCCATTCAGTTATTGTTGTTGGCGTTGCCAACTCAGAAGGAGCCCGGCGAACGCTTTAGCAGATGTGTGCAACTTGGCGGTTGCACGCACACCGAAGTGTGTTTGTCGCTCTGCAAGTTGTTCTATAACTCAGCGACAATTGAATTATATATGCCAGCTGTCAACCGAATTTTTCAATTGCTAGCCAGTGTGCCACTGCCGTGGATGCAGTGTGTGGGTGCCATATTGGGTTGGGTGGTGTGGGTGGTGTCATCAGCTTATCGACGCACGTTTGTGGCGAATGTGAAAGCATCAGGCATACCTTCATATTTAGCAAAACCCGCCATTGCAGCTGCTGGCATGGTGGTGTCTGAACTGCCATGGGTTTGGATGCGGCCACATTCGCAAACCTTGAAAGGCTTGGTGCAATTCGACGGCGCAGAACACTTTGAAGCAGCCATGCGCGCTGGCAAAGGCGTGATCATCATGTCACCCCATATTGGTAGTTGGGAAATTGGCGCCCAAGCCATCGCAGAAAAATTTGGACCAGAGTTTGGCGATATGGTGGTGTTATTTCGACCTGCACGCAAAGCTTGGTTAGAGGGCTTGGTGGCAAATGCCAGAACGCGACCGTTTTTAAATTCAACCCCCACTACCTTGAGTGGTGTGCGCACCTTGATACGTACTTTGCGCGCCGGGGGATACACCGCCATCTTGCCCGACCAAGTGCCACCAATGGGGCAGGGCGTGTGGGCGCCGTTCTTTGGTCGCGATGTCTACACCATGACCTTGCTGGCCAAACTTGCGCAACAAACTGGCGCGCAAGTTATACAGACATGGTGTGAAAGATTACCGATTGGCAAAGGTTTTTGTTTGCATATGCAACCTATGAACGCTGCCGAATTCAAAGACGCATCGGCCTCACCTGAGCAAGCGGCAGTTGTTGTGAATCGAGGTGTTGAAGACATGGTTCGCAACGCGCCAGGCCAATACCTGTGGGCCTACGACCGTGATAAGCAACCGCGCAGCGAGAGCCAAACATGATGAGTCAAGTGGGCTTAAAGCTGTTTCAATGCATAGGCTTTTTACCTTTGCCGCTGCTGCGCGCGATGGGCACGATGGTGGGACTTATTCTTTATGTAGGTGCAAGGTGGCGTCGCCATGTTGTGCTGCAAAACTTGCGAGTATGTTTTCCTGAAAAATCTGAATCTGAGCGCGAAGAAATTGCTAAACAAGCCTTTGTGTATTTCGCCCAAGCTTGGTTTGATAGAAGTTGGTTGTGGCACCGCAGTACAAGTTGCATACAAGCGCGCGTGCGTTTTACGGGCGCAATAGATGAACTCACAGCAGATGTGCCCACCGTGATCTTCGCACCGCACTTTGTTGGATTAGACGTGGGTTGGACCTTGCTGACCTTGTGTGTTCCCAAACACTTCACCACCATATTCACCCCGCAATCGAATGCGGCGGCTGGCGCATGGATGACCCAAGGGCGCAGCCGTTTTGGGAAAGTGCAACTGCTTCAACGCGAAGACGGTGTCAAAACCATTGTGAGTTCATTGCGCAACAACGCGTGGTTGTACTTGTTGCCCGATATGAACTTTGGGCCTGAAGAGTCGATCTTTGTTCCCTTCTTTGGCGAGCCTGCTGCCACCGTGCCTTCTTTGTCACGCTTTGCCAAACTTGGCCGTGCGCGTGTGTTGCCGGTGGTGACGCGTATGACTTCCAGTGGGTATGAAGTAGAAGTGCACCATGCATGGAATGATTTCCCAACAGACGATGCACAAGCCGACACTGCTTTGATGAACCAGCGTCTAGAAACCTACATTCAAGATATGCCTGCGCAATATTTCTGGGTACACAAGCGTTTTAAAACCCGACCAGCTGGCGCTGATCCTATTTACTAAGTTCAGCATAAGTACGCAAAACCGCAAAACCGCAAAACCGTGAAAGCGGAAAAGCGGAAAAGCGGAAAAGCGGAAAAGCGGAAAAGCGGAAAGGCCCATGTTGTTTTTTCAGTAGCGCTGTGTTCGCGGAGCCCGAACAGCTCTCACTACCTTGGTGCGCTCATTCACAGGTCGCGCCGCTTTGTCGTCACGCAAAAAATCTTCCAATAACCCAGCTACGCGCAGTGGTTGTTCATGTACCAGCCAATGCGATCCATTTTTGACGCGGTGCAAAGTGAGCTTAGATACAAATTCACCCAATCCGTCGATCAAGCCGGGCGGTAGCGCAATATCTTTCATGCCCCAAATCACACATGTTGGCACTTGAATCGTCAGCATGCTGTGCGGCAAATGCAAACCAGCCGCGGCCGCATCGCCTGGGCGTGCAGGACGCATGGGGGACGCGCGGTAATAGTTCAAAGGCCCTGTGAGGCCTTGTTGCCAAACTGCGCGGTACTGCGCTTTCAAAGGCTCAGTCAGCCAAGAATGCGGCCCATCCACGGCACCCATATTGGTGAAAAATTCCCACACGCGACGGAAGTCGTCTTCGGCCAAAAGCTCTTCGGCATCTGGGCGTATCAAGAAATTCATATATGCACTGGCAGCTTGTTGCTCTGGGTTGTTTTGCAACTCACGCAAAAAAGTGCCTGGGTGTGGCGAGTTCACGATCATCAAGCGGCGCATGAGTTCAGGATGTTGGTTAGCGGCATTCCACGCAACGGCGCCACCCCAATCGTGCGCCACCAATCCAGCCAAGGGCGCGGTAGGACTGACCAGTTGCGCTAATGCCAAGATGTCTTGTACCAGGAGCTTGGGGCGATACGCCTCTACTTCTTTGGGAGCGCTTGAGTTTTCATAACCGCGCAGATTGGGCGCTATGCAGAAATAGCCGCCGTGCTCTGGTTGGGCAAAGTAGTCCAGCATCGCGTCCCATGCAAAGGCTGCTTCTGGAAAGCCATGCAAAAACATCAGCACGGGTCTGCCAACTTCGCCACTGACGCGACAACTCAGTGTGATGCCATTTGGCAATGCGTGTGAAACCTGATCAATCATGGATGCATCCAGTCGTAGAGAGTCATGGCGACTTCATCGACGCCTTGTTTTTTAAGCGCTGAAAACAACCGCACTTCGCCGCCACCGGATTGGAGTTTGGCGATAGACAAAGCCTTGGCGCCTTCGCTACGGTTGAGCTTGTCCGATTTGGTCAACAAGACTAAGAATTTGAGACCAGCTTCAACGCGTGGGCGCAGTACGTCTAGCAAGATATCGTCGAGGTCGGTAAGCCCCAAACGCGGGTCACACAGCAACACCACAGCACGCAAGTTTTCTCGTGAGGTAAGGTAGTTCGCCATCACTTGTTGCCAGCGGATCTTGTCTTGCTTGGGAACTGCTGCATAGCCGTAACCTGGCAAATCGGCCAATACCGCATCGGCTTGGCCTTGGCGGCCCAAAGCAAACAAATTGATGTTTTGTGTTCGGCCTGGGGTTTTAGAGGCATAGGCCAAACGTTTTTGTTGGGTCAAGACATTGATACAGGTCGATTTGCCTGCGTTGGAGCGTCCTACAAAGGCAATTTCAGGGAGTTCGTAGGCGGGTAAATGGTGCAGTTGCGGGGCGGTGGTTAAAAACCTAGCCGTGTGCAACCAACCTAGTGCGTGCTTCGCGTGGTCGGAGGGATTCATACGCCATTGTAGAATCTGTAGCGTTTTTGACTAATTTAGAGAATTACTAATTTCTGGCCTATTTATGAAACTGTTTGCCTCATTGTTGACCGCTACGCTTCTCGTAGCCTCTGTTTTTTCTGTGCAAGCCAACGAAGCTGCTGCTCCTGCTGCAAAGCCTGACTTAGCCAAAGGCGAAGCTAGCTTTGGCGCAGTCTGTGCAGCATGCCACGGTGCCGACGGCAATTCTGCAGTCACGGTGAACCCTAAATTGGCGCAACAACATCCTGAATACCTTGTCAAACAATTGCAAGAATTCAAATCTGGCAAACGTGCCAACGCCATCATGATGGGCATGTCAGCAGCATTGTCTGAACAAGACATGAAAAACATCGCAGCATGGTTGACTACCCAGACTGCGAAAAAAGGTTTCGCCAAAGACGCAGACTTGGTAAAACTGGGTGAGCGCATTTACCGTGGTGGCATTGCTGACCGCCAAATTGCTGCTTGTACAGGTTGCCACACGCCTACAGGCGCAGGTATGCCTTCTCAGTACCCGCGTTTAGCCGGACAGCATGCAGACTATGCAGTGGCCCAACTTACAGCCTTCCGTGACGGCGTGCGTAAGAACAACACGCAAATGACGCAAGTTGCTGCAAAACTAAATGACCGTGAAATCAAAGCTGTATCTGAATACATCGCAGGTCTGCGTTAAAGGCCTTTTTGGCTAACAAGACAAGCTGGCTGCGTGCCAGCTTTTTTTTAGTCTAACGCGCGACAATGCGACCATATTTGAAAGGGCTTGACCATGCAACGCGATCAGTTCTCTATTGGTAATACTTCTGGCTTTATCCATCCTGTCAGCAGCGACATTACCCCGCAAGCCGTTTATCTGCAACGTCGAGATGTATTGAAACGCATCGCAACCGGTGTTGCAGGCACTTCTTTGGCGACATGGGCTAGCCGCGAAGCGTTGGCGGAGCCAAAAAAACTCAGCCCATTACCTGGTCAGGTGAGCAAAGTCAGTGGTGCCTCCACCATGGACAAGCTAACTACCTTTAAAGATGCCAGCACCTACAACAACTATTACGAATTTGGCACGGAAAAGTCTTACCCTGCATTGCAAGCTGAAAGTTTGGTGACCAAACCTTGGTCAGTTGCTATTGAAGGGCTGGTCAAGAAACCCGGGCGTATCGATTTAGAAGACATGATGAAATTCAGCGCTATGGAAGAGCGTATCTATCGACTGCGCTGTGTCGAGGGGTGGTCGATGGTGATTCCATGGGTAGGCTACTCGCTTTCTGAAATCATCAAACGCGCAGAACCATTAGGTAACGCCAAGTATGTGGAATTCACCACGCTGGCAGATCCCAAAACTATGCCGGGTGTGCGTTCCTCTGTGCTCGATTGGCCCTATGTGGAAGGCTTGCGCATGGACGAAGCCATGCACCCGCTCACCTTGATGGCGTTTGGCATGTACGGCGAAGTCTTGCCCAATCAAAACGGTGCCCCCTTGCGTTTGGTCGTGCCTTGGAAATATGGTTTCAAGAGCGCGAAAAGCATTGTGAAAATTCGCTTTTTAGAAAAAGAACCAGTCAACTCATGGGGCCGCTCTGCACCACAAGAATACGGTTTTTATTCCAACGTCAATCCCTTGGTAGACCACCCGCGTTGGAGCCAAGCCACCGAACGTCGCATTGGTGAAGATGGGCTGCTGACTAAAAAACGCAAGACCTTGATGTTCAATGGTTACGAGGCACAGGTCGCATCTATGTATGCCGGCATGGATTTGAAGAAGTTTTACTGATCTGCACTCTAGGTGCGTGTAATTTTGCAAACTATGCTCAGGTCGTTGTTGGGTAAGCCCCAAGCCAAGCCCTTCATTTTTGGGCTTTGTACGCTGCCATTTTTTTATTTGTTATGGGGCGCTTCAAACGACGCCTTAGGCGCTAATCCTGCAGAGTATTTGATTCGCGCCACGGGCGACTGGACCTTGCGGTTTCTTTGCATCACTTTGGCCGTCACGCCTTTGCGCGTTGTGGGTGCAATTCCTGAACTGCTGCGATTGCGCCGTATGCTGGGCTTGTTTGTTTATTTTTATGTTGTTATCCATCTGCTTTGCTACAACTGGTTAGATATGGGCTTTGAATGGTCGGATATTGCAGTCGATATCGCCAAGCGACCATTTATTTTGGTGGGGTTTACCGCGTTTGTATTGCTCACGCCGCTCGCAGCAACGTCATTTAATCGCGCGATTCGTTGGCTTGGCGGAAAGCGCTGGCAACTCTTGCACCGCGCTGTGTATGGGGTTGCAGTGTTGGCTATCCTGCATTTTTATTGGATGCGCGCTGGCAAAAGTAATTTTGCGGAAGTGATGGTGTACGGCGCTATTTTGGCCGCGCTACTGTTATGGCGTGTTTGGAATAAGCGATTCGCACGCCATTAAATCTTCTGCAGTTTCTCTGCGCCGAATGAGATGCCATTTGTTGCCATCCACCAATACTTCTGCAGCACGACCGCGCGTGTTGTAGTTACTCGCCATGGCCATGCAATAAGCGCCTGTAGACAGAATAGCCAGGACATCGCCTGCAACCACTGCAAGCGCGCGATCTCGGCCTAGCCAGTCGCCACTCTCACAGACAGGGCCCACCACGTCGTACACCACAGGCGTTGCATCGCTAAGAGCCAAGGGCGTAATTTGATGAAACGCCTCGTACATCGCGGGGCGAGGCACATCGTTCATCGCGGCATCAACGATGCAGAAGTTTTTTAGCTCGCCAGGCTTGAGGTACTCAACAGTTGTTAGGCACACGCCTGCATTGCCCACCAAAGAGCGGCCGGGTTCGATCATCAATTGGCGTTGGCCATAGCCGCGTGCATCCAACTTGGCTAAAAGAGCGCGCCACATATCGTCTGCCGTGGGGGGAAGTTCGTTGTCGACGGGCATGTTGTAGTCAATACCTAAGCCGCCACCAAAATCAATATGCTTTAACGTGATGCCGCTGCGTTCGATAGCGTCTACCAAGTCGAGCACACGGTCCATGGCATCTAAATAGGGACTGATGTCGGTAATTTGCGAGCCAATGTGGCAGTCGATACCCACCACTTCCAAGCCTGGCAACTGCGCCGCGCGCTGGTAAGTTTGTAAAGCATGTTCATGCGCTACGCCAAATTTATTGTCTTTGAGACCCGTGGAAATATAGGGATGGGTTTTGGCGTCCACATTGGGATTGACACGAATGCTCACCGGTGCGTGCAAGCCCATAGCCTCTGCAACTTCGCTTAAAACTTCTAGCTCAGCTTCGCTTTCCACGTTGAAACACGCGATGCCAGCGCGCAAAGCCTGTTGCATTTCAGCGCGTGTTTTGCCCACGCCAGAAAAAATTACCTTAGATGGATCTCCGCCAGCAGCGATCACGCGCGCGAGTTCCCCGCCAGACACAATATCAAAACCACATCCTGCTTGCGCAAATACTTGCAAGACAGCCAATGAAGAGTTGGCTTTCATCGCGTAACAAATACGGGCATTGCGTCCTGCAAATCCGCGTTGGTAGGCGGCAAGTGCAGACAACATCGATGCCTTGGAATAAACAAACAAAGGCGTGCCAAATGTTTTTGCTAAAGCGGAGAGCTCAACTTGTTCGATCAACAAATCTTTGTTGGGCCTTGCTACAAAGGGTGAGCCGGCTAAGTGAGGGTGTGTCATTTATTGCTTGGGCGCTGACATAGGGCTTGCCACCGGTGTAGTGATGGCAGGAAATAACGCCGAATTAGATTCAAAACCAGCATCGGGTTGAGTGATGGGGATGGGTGTGATCACACCAGGAAGTGGCGGCGCAGTGATCTTTCTGTCAGACGGGACACCAGGAAACTTGCGCACGATGATCTCAGGCAAAGTGGCGCGGTCTCTGAAGTCTGGATCGTTCGACATGAACAAAGGCCCCTTTTGTCCACAACCAGACATCAGCACGCATGCACACAGCAGTGTGGCCATACATACGCTAAGGGCTTGGGCCCTGACTAGAATCATTTGCTTCATACCCATGGCGCAAATTGTAATGACCGATCCTGAATTCTTAGACCACGCTGAACAATTGCTCAAAGCCGTCGAATTAGCCTGCGACGATATGAATGACCACAGCGACGCGGATATCGATAACCAGCGCTCCGGGGGAATGATCACTTTGGTGTTTAGCAACCGCAGCCAAATCATTATCAATTTACAAAAACCTTTGCATGAAGTTTGGCTGGCCGCTAAGTCTGGCGGTTACCACTTTCGTTTTGATGGGTCTCAATGGATGGACACCAAAGGCCAAGGCGAGTTTTTCGATAGATTGACGCAAGATGCTTGCGCGCAAACCGGTTTAGGTTTGCGCTTCACTGCAAAAATTTAGTTTTTAAACAAATCTAAGATTTTCTTTTTCTCGTCGTTGGCAGGCAATTCACTGTTGCCTGATTTGCTGTCCAACCCCAAGCTACTGACGCCTGCGCCTTTGCTGTATTCAATAAATACCCAATCGCCGTTTTCATGGCTGAGTCCTGCGGGTGGTACAGGTTCAGACACAGGAACGTTTTGCAACGCATGCTGCATATAACTAATCCATACCGGCAAGCTCAAGCCGCCGCCAGTTTCTCGGTCACCGAGTTTGCGGGGCGTGTCGTATCCAATCCAAGTTACGGCCGTCACGCTGGGGTGATAACCCGCAAACCATGCGTCCATGGAATCGTTGGTGGTACCCGTTTTGCCATAAATATCACTGCGTTTAAGCACAACCGGAGCGCGAGCGGCTGTGCCAGAGCGCGTAACTTCTTGTAGCAGGCTAGTCATTACAAACGCATTGCGTGCGTCAATGGCGCGCACCGATTCATCGAGTTCAGGTGGTTTGAATTCAGACAGCACCTTGCCCAGTTGGTCGGTGACTTTGGTGATGAGGTAAGGATTGACACGGTAGCCACCGTTGGCGAATACGGAATATCCCGTCACCATTTGCAAGGGCGTGACGGATCCTGCACCTAGCGCCATGGTCAGGTAAGGCGGATGCTTGTCGGCATCAAAACCAAATCGGGCGATCCAGTCTTGTGCATTTTGGGCGCCTACGGATTGCAGAATGCGGATCGAAATCATGTTTTTCGATTTCGCTAGACCTTTGCGCATCGTCATGGGACCTTCAAAAGTGCCATCGTAGTTTTTAGGCTCCCAAGGTTGTCCGCCCGTCACACTCGCATCAAAAAACAAAGGCGCATCGTTGATCACCGTCAAAGGGGTGAAACCTTTTTCAAGCGCAGCTGAGTAGATGAATGGTTTAAAGCTCGATCCAGGTTGGCGCCAAGCTTGGGTCACGTGGTTGAATTTATTTTTCTCAAAATCAAACCCGCCGACTAAGGCACGTATGCCACCATCGCGCGGGTCAATCGCGACAAACGCACCTTCTACTTCTGGAAGCTGCGTGATTTCCCAGGTGTTTTTGGGCGTTTTGGTGATGCGAATCAGAGCGCCAGGACGCAATTTGATATTGGGCTGTGCTTTGTCCGACAGGCCAGACTGCACGGGTTGCAAACCTTCGCCCGTGATATCGATGGTTTCGCCATTGCGACGGACTGCGCGTACTTTTTTAGGCGTAGCTTCAAGTACAACAGCAGCTAGCAAATCACCTTTATCACCTTGTTCAATCAAGGCGTCGTCTATGGCGTCTTCAATTTCAGCGGGATTAGCCGGCAGTGTGATGAATTTTTCTGGTCCGCGATAGATTTGACGGCGTTCATAGTCCATGATGCCCCGGCGAAGCGCAAAGTAAGCGGCTTGCTGGTCGCTAGCTCGGATGGTGGTGTAGACATTCAAGCCGCGCGTGTAAATGTCTGTGCCGTATTGCGCAAACATGAGTTGTCGCGCCATCTCCGCCACATAGTCGGCGTGTGTGTTGAGTCCGCTCATGGCGGTGCGAATTTTCAGGTCTTCTAGCTTGGCCGCTGCGGCTTGCTCTTTGGTAATAAACCCATGCTCCTCCATGCGCTCAATGATGTAGAGCTGGCGTGAACGCGCGCGTTTGGGGTTGCTGATGGGGTTATAGGCAGACGGTGCTTTAGGAAGGCCCGCCAACATGGCGGCTTCTGCGATGGAAATATTTTTTAAGGGCTTACCAAAATAGGCTTCGGATGCAGCAGCAAAGCCGTAGGCACGGTTACCCAAATAAATTTGGTTTAAATAAATCTCAAAGATCTGGTCTTTGCTGAGGTTGTGCTCTAACTTGGTTGTTAGCAAAATTTCATAAATTTTGCGGGTAAAAGTTTTTTCAGATGACAAATACACATTGCGCGCGACTTGCATGGTGATGGTCGACGCACCTTGGCTTTTGGCGCGTCCAAGGTTGGCCAAGCTGGCGCGTAACAAGCCGATGTAATCAACGCCGCCATGTTGGTAGAACCGTGCATCTTCAATGGACAGCACCGCGTCTTTCATGACTTTGGGAATGTCTTTGAAAGGCATGAGGTTGCGACGCTCCTCACCAAATTCACCGATTTGCGTGCCTTCTACCGAATAGACGCGCATCGACAACTTAGGGCGGTAGTCAGACAGTTCGCTCACATCGGGCAGTTGCGGATAGGCCATGGCCAATGCCACGCCAACCAGCAAAGCGACGATCACGCCGCACGCGGCCATAAATCCAAAAGCCCATAAAAGCAAGGTGCTGGCCATAGAGCGAGGCTCAGAATGCGCGTCGCTTGGGTTCTCAGAAGAGGGAGGTGTTTTGGAATTTGCCATAGGCCATTATAAAAACTGCGTAGAAGTCGCAAACTCTGCTAGTAGAGCATGCCCATATGACACGGTAACTCTTTAAAAATCCGACCTGACGCATATGCAACAAGGCAGGAAATGGCTGAAGAAAAAAAGATACAAAGTGACCGCTTTGAAGAACTGGGTCTAACGGTATGGGTGGACACACACAGCCAATCGGTGTCTATTGGTTTGGAAGAATCTTGGTACGTTCGCAGTGTCGTGTCATTACCCGTTGAATTGTCTGAGCGTGAGCTAAAGTCGCAGATATACGAGGAATTACAAATACAGTTCCCGTCAGAAAGCAGTGATTGGCTGTTTGACTTTGCCCCTTTGAATGAAGCGCCTCCTGTTGATGGCTTACGAACCTGGGAAGTGTTTGCCTTGGCAAGTAAGCGCATGGCGACTCTCCACAACATGTGCCACGAAAAGCAATGGCGCTTGGCATGTGTGGCGCCTCTTGTAACGCTTGCGCAGGCACAACTGGGAACGGGGGTGTGTTTTTACCCAACTCGCCAGCAGCGCGTGCGTCAGTTGTGGCGCAAGCGTTGTATCAAAGGTGGGGTAGGCGTGTGCGTTGCGCTTGTTATGTCTTTGGGGTTGGGCTCAGGCTATTCATTGGCAAGTGCCTATTGGAGCGACAACAGGCTTGTGCCACAAGAGATAGCGCAATTAGAAGTACCGGTTGAAAACACCCCTCAGCATGAAGCTTGGATGTTGAAAGAGTTTGAAAGAACCAAAGAGCCCTTGGAGTTCTATGGCTTAGAAGATCTCCAATTAGTTGGATTTATCCAGCAAGGAAGACATACCAAGGCCTTGATTCTCGTGAAAGGGCGGCAAAAGCTAGGTATTTACAAGGTGCGCGAGGGCGAATACCTAGGTAAAAACTTTGGACGTATCTTGCAAATTACGCATAGCGCAGTGGTGCTCAATGAACTTCACCAAGATGATGTGGGTGTTTGGACAGAGCGAAAAACCAGTTTGCAACTGGTAACCGACGCCACATAAAAACATGCTGGGCATTGCATTAGCGCATCGCAAAAGCGGCAAGACCGTATGAAACCATGCTGGAGGTATTGGGTTTCCCACGCCATAAGCGCATGCTTGGCGTTTTTGAGCCTCGAAGCTATGACGCAAGAAGCAACGCCTAAATACACAGGCAAGCCACTCACCCTGAACTTTCAAACGATTGAGGTGCGCACAGCTTTACAAATCATTGCGGATTTCACAGGTTTGAATGTGGTGGCTTCAGACAGCGTGACGGGTAGTTTGTCTTTGCGCTTGCACCAAGTGCCCTGGGACCAGGTGTTGGACATCATTGTCCAAACCAAAGGTTTGAACCAAAGACGACAAGGCAATGTGATTTGGATTGCACCGCGCGCTGAGATTGCCGCGCGTGACAAGCAAGAGTTTGAGATGCGACAGACTTTGCAAAATCTAGAGCCGCTCTTGACGCACAACTTTGTACTGAATTACGCCAAGGCAGCAGATGTGGCCCAGCACATACAAGGTTTAGGGGTTTCGGCCGGGTTGCCACAAGCACCGCATGCAAACGCTGGCATGCAAGACCTCGATAACAATGCCATCCTCTATCTCTCCAATAAACATCCGTTTGGGCAATACCGATCGTCATCGCGTCCCAATGACTCGCAATCTTCAGGCGCAGCCCATTCCAACGCTACCCAACTGACGCATGGCCTAGGCATGGGGCACGCCAACCTGCGTGGCACCCAAGGGCGATTGCTCAGCGCGCGCGGCAGTGTGATGGCAGAACCCCGCACCAACCAATTGTTTGTAACGGACATAGCGTCACGCGTGGACGAAATTAAAAACATCATCGACAAGATCGATATTCCATTGCGGCAAGTGATGATCGAGGCGCGGATTGTGCAAGCCAGCGATACATTTGGCCAAACTTTGGGTGTGCGTTTAGGCGGCGTGCGTGATGGTGCGCAAAGCAAACTCACCGACAGAATTCTCAATCCGACAGGTCAGTTTGTGAATTTGCCAGCAGGCAATATCAACGGATTTGAGCCTGCAAGTTTTGCGGTGTCTTTGTTCAACGCTGAGAAAAACAAAATATTGAACTTAGAGTTGTCTGCTCTGGAGGCAGACGGCAAGGGCAAAGTCGTCTCGAGCCCGCGTGTGGTGACCGCCGACCAAGCCAAAGCCATCATCGAACAAGGTACCGAGTTGCCCTACCAAATGGCCGCTGCCAGTGGCGCTACAGCCATCGCATTTCGCAAAGCCAATTTAAAACTCGAAGTCACACCGCAAATCACCCCGGAGGGCAATATCGTGCTCGAGTTGGATATCCACAAAGACAGTGTGGGGCAAAACACGGCGGCAGGTTTTGCGATTGATACCAAACATGTCAATACGCAAGTGTTGGTGGATAACGGAGGCACAGTGATGATCGGTGGCATTTATGAATCCATTGCGCTAGATGAGCATCAAAAAGTTCCTCTGCTGGCAGATATTCCGCTGCTGGGCTACTTGTTTAAGAGCCGACGTAGCAACCAATCTAAGCAAGAGCTCTTGGTCTTCATAACCCCTAAAATGGTCACTCAAAGTGCCTCAGCACAGTAAGAAAGCCCCAGGTGTTAGTTTTGGTTGGTCTGCCAGGCTCTGGCAAAACTACCGTCGGCCGCCAATTGGCCAGACGGCTCGCCATCCCCTTTGTTGATTCGGATCACGCCATCGAAAGCCGTTTAGGTTGTTCGGTGCGCGAATATTTCGAGCGCGAAGGGGAGGCCCGCTTTCGCGATATTGAATCTGAAGTGTTGAATGATTTAAGCCAAATCCACTCGGGCGTTCTTTCCTCGGGCGGCGGATCTGTGTTGCGAGCGGAGAACCGCCAACTTTTGCGCGAGCGTGGCCATGTCTTTTATTTGCGATCAACGCCTGAAGAAGTATTTCGTCGCTTGCGCTATGACCAGAATCGTCCCTTGCTGCAAGTCTCAGACCCGATGGCGAGGTTACGCGACTTGTTTGATGCGCGCGATCCCATATATAAAGAAGCCGCGCATTATGTGATTGAAACCAATCGCCCATCTGTTGCTACCTTGGTCAATATGATCATTCGCCAGTTGGGGCAAATTGGCGAACTGCCTGCCACCTCAAATACTGGGGCCAGTTCGCAGTCTATGAACGCGCGTCCATAAGCCGGCATTTCTCAAAGAAAGATTTTTTCGTGAGCACATCTCTTGTACCTAATCAGATCCAAATCGATCTTGGCGAGCGCAGCTATCCCATTTGGATTGGTACGCAACTGATAGATAACCCAAACACTTGGGCGAACTTGCCCAAAGCAGCGATGGCGTTGGTGGTAACCAATGAGACGGTGGGCCCCCTTTATGCAAAACGCCTCTGCGCTGCATTGCAATCCCACTATGGGCAAGTATTGACCTTGGTCTTGCCTGATGGGGAAAGCCATAAAACGTGGCAAACCCTGAATTTGATTTTTGACCAACTGTTAGAAAAAGGTGCGGACAGGCAAACTGTTTTGTTTGCATTGGGCGGTGGTGTGGTGGGAGACATGACTGGGTTTGCCGCTGCTTGTTATATGCGTGGTGTGCATTTCGTTCAAGTGCCAACAACACTTTTGTCGCAAGTAGATTCTTCTGTCGGTGGCAAGACTGCCATCAACCATCCGCTGGGTAAAAACATGATTGGCGCGTTTTACCAACCGCAACGCGTTGTGTGTGACTTAGATACTTTGCAGACACTGCCTCCGCGTGAATTGAGTGCAGGATTGGCTGAGGTCATCAAATATGGGCCAATTGCAGACATGCAGTTTTTGGAATGGCTAGAGAACAACTTAGATGATTTGATGGCGCGCGACCCCAAAGCTTTGGGCTATGCCGTGCACCGCAGTTGTGAAATCAAAGCGAGTGTGGTGTCGCAGGATGAGCGTGATGTGGGCATGCGCGCCGCTTTGAATTTTGGCCACACATTTGGACATGCGATTGAAGCGGGCTTAGGTTTTGGTGAGTGGCTGCACGGTGAGGCCGTTGGATGCGGCATGGTGATGGCTGCGCACTTGTCGCAGCGTTTGGGTTTGGTGGATATGGATTTTGTAAAGCGACTTACCCATTTGTTAGATCGCGCAGGATTGCCCGTCGTAGGCCCACAACTAGGTGCTGACAATTACTTGCATCACATGCGAGTCGACAAAAAAGCCCAAGGCGGTGAAATTCGTTTCGTCTTGATCGATCCCCCAGGTCGGGCTGTGGTGCGTGGTGCGCCAGATACTTTGGTGGCAGACGTCATCAACCATTGTTGTGCTAGCTAATTACGCCTGCCATCCTGAGTCCACGCGTGGCAGACGCCATGCGGAGTCTGACGCCAATCCTCTTTCGCATGGATTGCGCAACCCTCACCAACGCGACCGTGACCGCATCGTGCATTCCACGGCGTTTCGTCGTTTGGTCTATAAAACGCAAGTCTTCTTAAACCACGAAGGCGATTTATTTCGCACGCGCATGACGCATTCGTTGGAGGTAGCGCAACTGGGCCGGTCGATTGCTCGCGCTTTGCGTTTGAACGAAGACTTGGTCGAGGCTATAGCCTTGGCCCACGATGTGGGGCACACGCCTTTTGGCCATGCAGGGCAAGACGTGCTCAATGCTTGCATGGCAGAGCATGGTGGCTTTGAGCACAACCTACAAAGCTTGCGGGTGGTCGATGAACTCGAAGAGCGCTATCCCGCTTTCAATGGATTGAACTTGAGTTTCGAGACGCGTGAAGGTATTTTGAAACACTGTGCGCGGCGAAATGCAGAGTTGATCGAAGCTTCTGAGCCCAACGGCGTTGCTAGTCGGTTCTTGCAAGGAACGCAACCTAGTTTAGAAGCGCAGTTGTGCAATTTGGCAGATTCCATCGCCTACAACGCACACGATATCGATGACGGCGTGCGATCTGGTTTATTGAGCTTGGAGCAGTTGCAAGACGTGCCTTTGTTTGCAAAGCATCAGCAACAAACTTTAGAGGCATTTCCGCATTTGGCTTCTGCAGATGAGGTTTTGCACGGCCGACGTTTGCTGTATGAAACCATTCGCTGCATGTTGAGCGAGCAAGTGTTCGATGTCATCCGTGCGACCCAAACTGCATTGCAGCAGCATGCACCGCAAAGCGCAGACCAAGCCCGTTTGTGTCCGCCTTTATTGCAATTTAGCGCAGAGATGGAAGCCGCATCTCAAACGCTCAAAACTTTTTTGCTGAGAAACCTGTATCGTCATCCCCAAGTGATGCAAACCACAGACTGGGCGCGACAGGTGGTGCATGAATTGTTTGCGGCTTATGTGTCTCGCCCACAAGAAATGCCGCGTGCATTTTCGCAACGCCATAACTTGCCGCGCGCGGTGGCGGATTACGTGTCGGGCATGACCGACAGATTTGCCACGCGTGAACATGCGCGTTTGGTGGTTGGGTGATAGGCACTTGTTCGCTCGCGTCAGACGCAGAGCGTATTACGATTGAAGACACGCAAAAGTGGTTGATGGAGGCGGTCATTGGCTTGAACCTGTGTCCCTTTGCCAAAGCAGTAGTGGTGAAAGACAGGGTGCGTTATCGTGTTTGTTTGTCTTCTGTGTCGCAAGATGTTTTGCAGATGTTGGCTGATGAGTTGCAGTTTTTAGTGTCTGCTGATGCTTCAGTCGTTGAAACCACTTTACT